>MDSZ01192423.1_pt1 | contig 36379 bp, 35 predicted proteins | sample 811201 | NCBI WGS metagenome assembly MDSZ01 (sample SAMN05326647, study PRJNA326480) | marine metagenome | isolation source: seawater | place: Indian Ocean: North | collected 2010
AGAATACCAACACCGTGTACTAATCTAGCGGAATCGTCCATACCAATAATTTGTCTACCGTTGGCTGAATAACAATCACCTGCCATTATTTAACTCCTTTACTGAATGTAGTTATACTACAATAAATATATAAATCAAAAATTATATATAAAATATGATAAAGATTATTGGAGTTTTAAAAACCTCGCTATACAATATCTTCCCATACCTGATAATTTTTTTGTATCATCATTCATTTGTATTTTGTTAACGGCGTGTTTGATTGATGATGGTATGATGAGAAGTTGATTTCTTTTTAATGGTATTTCTATATCATAATCGGTTAGATGAATATCACCGCCTGTGAATGACTTTGGTTCCTCCCAAATCCAATACATCATTGAAATAATAGCTATATCTCTATGTCCTTTATAATAATCACTATTTTCATAATAAGCCACAAAGGTATTATCTAAATTAGTATAGTTCCAAATCTCATAAAACCAACTCATATCCTTTAGTGTTTGAATTAAATCTTTATCATGATATATTGTGTTGAGGGTTTGAATTATGTTCGATGTATCTCTGTTTTGATACATATCATCGAGACCTATCTGTACATTTTTCTTATGCCCCTCAACCATATTTTTTCCGTTTTGATAAACCATCTTTGGCGTTAAGAATCTTAATTCAGTCAGCATATCATTTATCTGAGTTTCATCAAAATAATCCTCAGCTATAAAATACGGAATAGGTTTTTTATTAATTTTGAATTTATTTTTAGCCATACAACCCTCTATTTGTTAGTAATAAATAGTCAGCTCTAAACCCTAACAAACACTAATTTTCCGCTAGTACCGTCCTGACCAGCCTGACCGTTCTGTCCACCCGAAGAACCACCAACCGCGCCGCCTTCTCCACCATCGACTTCAATATCTTCACCCTCAATACCGACATCGTTTTGATTGGATTGTGTGATGATTACAATGACTCCACCTTTTCCACCTCCACCGCCGCCGCCTCCGCCGCCGTTTATAGGTGAGCTAGGACTAACTTGACTGTTAGCTCCCCCATCGCCACCAGAACCCCCAGCAGCACCTGAAGTTCTCAGTATTGTGTTTGTTGTGGTGCCTGCATTCTGTCCTGGTTGTCCGAAAACACCAACGAGAGTACCCGTTCCTGTTCCTCCTCCACCACCACCACCTCCGGCGCCAGCACCTGGTGCTAACCTATCAAAATTTGCTGAGCCAGACCCCATCACATCTCTCATCATAATCAATAAATGTGGGTCAAGCACCTCTACTCTAGTAGCCGCATCGGCTGAACCACCAGCACCACCAGCGGCTCCTAATTCTCCTGCTGTTGCCATTATTTATCTCCTTTGAAAAATTTAATCATTATGAGAATCCTCCAGCTCCGCCATCTCCACCATCTCCACCAAGAGACCGAATGATTCCGTTGTTCACAATTCTTCTAGCGGCGATTAAGACGATACCTCCGCCGCCTCCAGCGCCTCCACCACCACCGCCGTTACCGGCGTTGGTTCCAGAGCCTGAGCCTCCAGCTCCACCATCTCCACCTGTCGCTCCACCTTTTAAATTTCCATCACCTCCACCAGCACCACCCTCACCAGCTGCACCACCACTGCTACCATCTTCGCCGTCTTGACCATCATTGTGAATAATACAATCAGCAGCATCTAATGTGAGGGTGTCATAGACAAAAACTCTAAAGCCATTCGTATTTAAAAGAACCCCATCACCGCTGGTATCCAATCTCAAATTGAAAGCGTACATATCTGAGTGTAAAGTCCAAGTTCTTTTTGCTAAAGTTGTTCCGCTTGTGGCTCTCGTACATAATAAAGAACCTGCAGCGTTTAATATCTCAGCACCGCTATTCCGTGTGCCCACTCCATGCCCACCATCCTGTACAATACAATTACTATTTTGTAATACGATTGTTCCATCTTCTCCAAACCCAAAAAGACGACTTCTTTCTATCAAAATATCCCTACCAGTAATCTGACCAGAACCACTAATTGTTATGATATCAACACTACCACTTTTGAATGATAAGGAATCACCAGTTATCGAAATATTTGTGTTTACACCTGAAGTTTGACCGATTTGTGTGGTTGAACCAAATTGTGCGACCCCAGCACCACTCTGTGTAACGTGTAGACCTGCTGAACTCATAAATGATAAGTTGTTTGAATCATTTAAAGTTGTTACTCCGCTTGAATTTGCTATAACTCTGTTGTTTCCACTACTATCATTAATTAAAAAATTACCATCATTTATTATTTGAACTCTTTTGGTAGCGCCATCACCATCATAAAAATCTGAACCAGTGGGGGAGATAGTTACTTGTGCCTCATTATTTTCACCAATAATAATTCCTGCGGCACTCGCTCTTACTTTGTGGTTTCCACCTTCATCTTTGATTATAACCTGGCCATCATTTATTATTTGTAATCTTGATGTTGCACCATCGCCGTCAAAAAATTCTGAACCTGTGGAGGAGAATGTGGTGTGAGATTCATTGACCTGTCCAATCCTCATAGTGGTTCCAAAATTAGACAATGAGGTTCCACCATCTGTTAATACCTCTACCCCCGCGCTAGTTAATTTAACTTGGGTTTCGAATGGATTTATTTTAGCTCCCAATGATGCGGACAATATCGAACCAGATGCTGATGATGATGCCGCTGCCGCTGCCTTAGCATTTGCTTCAGCGGTGGTTGCAGCATTTACACTAATGGAGCCTGAGGCTGATGATGATTGTGCGGCCGCTAATTTAGCATCCGCTACCCCACTATCAATATTACTTTGTAAAGAACCTGTAGCGGTTTTGAGGGATGTGAGTTCAGCCGCGGTCGGGCCGCCTGTTATTGTTATTGAACCCTCAATTGCTAAATCGGTTCCATCCCATACCAATTTGTTCTTTAAACTGAATTGACCTGAGTTATCAACAAAAAAAGCGGTATCTAAATTTCCGTGGTTGCCAGTTCCAATAAACAATTTATTGTTTTGCATTTTGATACCGGCGATTGAACCAGTATTGGCTACAATACCTCCCTCTAAAAATACATTTTGTGAATACAATCCAAAACCAGCGCTTGATGGGCTTGTTCCTTGCAGTCTTTCTTGACTTAATCCACTCAAATCGCCCAATCTAGCTTTCAAATCAACATCATAAACACCGCTACCCGTCCTCTCAACAATATCAATGAAAGGTGTGAAAGTATCGTTTGGATTTGCATTCAACCTAATATAACCAGTATTAGTTTTACCTGTTGATACGACCACTTGAGAACCACTATATGATTGTGCATTTCCAGGCGTTTGTCCTAATGAACCTGTGATGCCTGTGGTGCCTGAGCCAAAACCTCTCGTAACAAATAGTAAGCCAGATAAGTTTGTATCACTTGATGGTACACTTCGTGATGCGCTTACAACTTTAACATACTCAGTTGCGAACCCAGTATTACTTACTTTTTTCAAAGATAATATTTCGTCCGCTACAAAACCAGTAACATTTTCCACCGACATTGTAGTTTGTGCTGCTGTATGTATTCCATTTGGAGCTGCGGCTGAACCTGTTAGAACGGTTGAGTTTGCTACATATAATTGTCCACCAACTGCGTTGACCGTTTCTTTTTCAAATACTGCTGTTTTTAATGTTCCTCTAATTCTTGCGTTTTCAACCTCTAAAAATCCACCATTTTGTGCGGTCAGTCTAAAACCACTACCCGCTACGTCACTAGCAAATCCAGTTGATTCTATAGTGCCATCGGTGGCGTTTAAAATCAATTTACCACCAGTTAGTGTTGTACTTCCTAAAGTAAATCCTCCGATTGTGCCTGACTCAGCTTTAAGAACACCTGCGGTGGTAACACTAAATGGTGCACTAGCAAAAGTAGCATTACCTAATTGAATGCCTGTATCTGCATCGGCGATGAATATCGTATTACTGCTTCCTAAAGTTAATGATTTATTTGTAGTATTTAGTATAAAGTTTGTGGCTGTTAAATTATCCGAACCAATGTTAAATCCACCAATCGTACCACCAGCGGTCGCCGTAATGGTTCCCTGCATTGTGACGGAACCATCGTTATCCAAATGAAAGTTACTAGAGCTTATCTCTATCTTATCATCGGAACCACTAATAAATTGTACACCCTCTCTACCAAAAAAGAATTTATTTGTTTTGATATCCAATTCGGATGTACCATCTGGTGTTAAGGTTCTGAATCTAAATGACCCACTACTTCCATCGTGAAGTTCTAAACCAACACCATCATAACTTTCTGTGGTTTTAAATGACGCTGAGACAGAACCACTAAATATAGCGAAACCACCAATACCACTAACGCTAGAACTTTCAAATCCAGCGTACCCTACCGACCTAATGTAAGCTGAGTTTACTCCAGCCGCCTCAATACCTGTGTCCACAACTTGCCCCATAAACAATGAGCCAGTCAATAAATTATCAGTTCCCTGTATCGTAAAATTTTGACCCTCAAAAAATACATCATCCTTAAAAGATGTCACAGCAGATTGATTATTATTGATATCATAATATTCGACCATAAAATCAAATATATCCGGCCTTTTGACCAATGGTGGTAATGGAGCTATAAATCTAAATTCATCAGGACTAAAGCCTGTTTCTGTTGCTGGTCGTATTGATAAGTCTGAAATATACCACTCGCCAGAATCAACCCTAATTTGTAAAGAACAATCGTCAGCATCAGCGGTATCAGTAATAAATGATGGTTCAAACATTTGTTCGATTAATCCAAAGCTTTCAAAACCTCTATCCTCATTAACCTCCAACACAATTGAATCTCCTGGATCTCGGGTTGAGATATCTTTTAAAGGTTCACCATAAACTCCTTGCGGATTGCTTGGACTACCACCTTTAGGAATAGGTGTCTCAGGTGGTAATTTACTACTGCTTATAAAAAATTCTAATCTAGCTCTACCACCATCTATATTTTGTTTCGCCGTACCACCGTCTTCAGTTTCGACATATGCAATTTTAGGCGTCTTTTTACCCCAAAATCTACCCCTCAAAACATATTGAACGTTTTTAACTAACTTCATAGGTTTGGTGCTGAGTGTCTCAATTCTCAATGATTCGTTAAATTTTGAGGTCGAACCAGAAATATAGATTGTATCAATTGTAGCGGGATTCTCAAATGATGATGTATATTGTACAAATCCCAATGAGTTAGTCCCCACTGCTCCTATTGAAGCGGATGATGGATAGCCAGCACCACCAGTTTGATAATCACCTGTATCGTGAAAGGCTCTATAGTTATTTGTGACGGTATGTTGTCCTGTAAAATATCCTATTCTTTGAAAACCGCTTGGTGAAAATGGGTCAATCAGTTTTTCTGGCGCTTCAACTAATTTTTCTGTTAATAATTCATAATCACCTGCTGAACCCCTACTTCGACCATAGGCTTTTATTGTAGAAATATCACCTGAAAAAGTTCTCATATTTTTTAAATTAATATCCGCAAAAGAACGGAAGTAAGTTGTTGAAGCGGAGCCTGTATCTGTAGATGGAGTTTCGATTTTGAATTCATCACAAGTGAATGGGACAGGTATTAACAATCCGCTAGATTCTTCTTTAATTGAAAATGGTCGTGATAATTTAATTTGTTGTGTGTTAATTATAGATACAATTGATGATGTAAAGCTTGAAGAGCTAAAGTTCTGACCAGCTATACCCTCTATTTCTTCGGATACTTGTGGATTGTCCACAAACAAAGTCCCACCAACAACTGATGAAGAAAAATTACCTGTTAGTCTTTTGAATAATTGAAATGGTGGTGAATTTGTAGAATCATTTTCGTCTGTATTGTTTTGGGGGCCTCTATCCTCATTGTTAGAAGTTCCACCAAATCCCTTTCTTTTATTGAAATTTGAATCGAATTTTAAAAAATCTGAAACGTATTTATTACCATCCGATTGTGAGTTTCGTGGCCTGTTTCTTTTTTGGTTTTTAGCTAATCTTACATCAGTACCTGTGCCAGTGCCCTCCAATGTATTTCTATATGAATTATACTTAGCAAAACCAGTATCTCCTAATGGTGAATTAGATGAACCAAAAGAAGTTGGGTCACCTTCAAATCTATAAGATTTATATAATGATGAAAATGGACCTGAATCCTCATACTTTCTAAAATCCCTTATGTGCCCCTCACCCATATCATCAGGAAACTTTCTAGCAGAAGAGCCCCCGCGTGGGTCAGCCTCTGAACCTTGCCCTTCCGCGCTTATTGTCTCAATTGATTTTGTGACTTCAGTCTTTACAACATAACCTTTTGTTATCTCAGATACCTCCATCGATGGTTGAGATTCCGGCGTTTGTCCATAAAATATAATGGGTTGGGTATTGTCTAAATTTGGATTAATAAAGATATCTGTTTGCCAACGAACATTATAAATATCCTCATATCCGCTCGGTACATCTATTAGATTTGGATTTAGTTGTCCAGCTATGTAAAGTGTTGCTCTGCCTGGAGCAGTGTCCTCATACACCTCAATCATAATGTGTTTGGATGGATTATCTTTTTTGTAGAATATTGGCTCTGTATAGATAGGAAGACCTAAAGAACTGATAAGCTCTACTTTTACCTCTACGTTATCTTTGATAAAATCAGAACCTAATATCTGAAACGTACTCCTCCCCTGCGGTATTTCTCTTTCTAAATCAAAGACACCGAAATAATCAGAGGTAAGTGATGTGTCCTCAACGGCGACATCTAAATCTCTTAATCTTTGGTCAATTAAAAAACGTTTTAAAACGGGCATATGTTATCCTATTTGATATAATATAAATATTTTTTTTTGAAATTTTATACTTATAAATATTAACGAAGTATGGATAATATCGGTATGAAAGGTAAATATTCTTTTACTATAGAAGATGAACTTATAGCCTGGTTTAGGAAATATGTTAAAGAGGAAAGTACAACGATGAGCGCAGTCCTGAATCAATATGTTTTGAAATTAAAAAGGGAGACTGAGAAACAACCTGAGAAGTTAGGGACGTTCAGAATGCCCGTTGGGAAAAGGGTTATACATAGTTAATATTACTATAACCATTTTCTTTTTTAATCTCTAATAAAGAGTCAACAGCATCTCTCATTGATTCAATATGTGAAACGATTAATGTAAATTGAAATTGTGATTTTAAATATTGAAACAGATTATATACAGAGTTTAAGTTGTCTGAATCCATTGTGCCCCAACCCTCATCTATGGCTAGGAAATTAGTTCGTGGTAAATTAGATACATTAATTAATCCAACTCTAATTGCGAGGGAGCTGATAAATCTTTCCATACCACTTGATAATTCTAACGGCCAGATATTATCATCATCATAAACTATCAAACAATTTATGTTTTTACCATCCATTTGTAAAACTATACCAAAGTCAACTAATTGTGATAAGATATTATTTACCTCACCTTCAATCGTCGGTAACGCTTTCATAATCAATTCATAAGGAACACCGTCCCTTTTCACCGCATCTAAATAATATTTGTAGGCCTGATATTTAGATTCATACTCTTCGACTTTAACTATGGTATCCATAATATTGTTTTTTTCTGTCTCTAAAATTTTTATCCTGCCGTTTGTATCATTAACTTTGTTTTGAAATTGTTGAACTAACGATGATAACGAATCAATTGTTTCCTTTAAATCACTAATGTCATTTTCTATTTCCTTATTATATTTTATATCATTTTCTTGCTCATAATACTTTTGTATCTTTTCATCGATAACATTAATTTGAGTTTCGTAATTTTTATTTTTTTCTATCAATAAAGTTTGCTGTGATACTAAATTATTTTGTACATCAGTAATGTTTTTAAGCTCTGTTAGTAAATCATCGTAATCATTTTTTTGGCTTTTTATTTTTTTCAACTCATCTAATTTTGTGTCTAATTGTTTTCTTTTCTCAATATAGCTTCTAGCTAAAATAGCGTCCTTTTCAATCAACTCTTCGGTCTGTTTTGTGGATGAAAGAACTTCGTTTTCGGCACAATATTTACAATTAACATCGTGATTTTCTTTAAAATGTGAGATTAAATCTATAAGTTTTTTCTTATCTTTTTTATGACTTACATCTATTTTTAATTTTTCAATATCATTGTTTAGAGTTTCATTTTCTAATTCATATTTTTTTAATTGTTGAAATTTTTCTTCTACTTTGTTTTCCAAATGAATTTCTATCTCTGATTCTATATCAGCCTTCTTAGATTTTGTCTGAATAGCATCGCTAACAATTGAGTCCATACCACTTTTATTTTCAGATAATAATTTTGAAAATTCGTTTTTAGTTTTTTCTAATTCATCAATATTTTTAATCGAATCATCTAAAGGTTTTAGTTTTTTTGTTAAATCCAAAATATCCTTATTGAGTTGTTTTTCTTCACCTAAGTGATTGTCTCTTTCTTTTATTAAGGATTTATATGTTTTAGATATTTGTTCAATCTCTTTTTGTGTATCTGATAATTGTTTATCGTAATCTGTTTTCTTAAAATCTTTTAGTATAGCTGATATATCCGATATGTCTTGATTAGCCATTGTGTAAAGTTTATCGAATATTCCAATACCCATAAATTGTGCTAATAATTCTTTTCTTTCTTTTTGTGTTTTGTCGATAAAAACAGTCGAATTATTTTGTAATGATAAGGTTGTGAGAATAAAATCCTCATAACTTCCAATTACTTTTTTGATGTTAAAATTGGTTGTTCTTCGTTGGTCACCATTCAAAGAAACCTTTTCTCCGACCTCATCTACCATCCAAAAATCTACATTGACTTTGACATGCCCATTTCTTGATTTCTTACCTCTACGTTCTATATAATAGTTGATATCATTTATTTCAAAGTTTAGTTTACACCAAAAATTATTCTTTTTATTATTTAGTACATTTTCGGCTTTGGGGGCACGTGATGAAGTATCAAATAGACAAAATGACAAAGCATCTAATAGTGATGACTTTCCACTAGCGTTTGGTGCGAATAAACCATTGATACCCATAATTTTTGTGAAGTCAACTATATTTTTATCACCATAACTAAACATATTTTCAAATTCAAATTTCTTAATTACCCAATCAACATTACGAGAGATATCCTCCTCAGGCATAGATAAATTTAAATCATCATTAATTTTTTTTATTTTAAGTAGTGTCTCATCATCAACATAGCTATTTCTTTTTAAAAAGTTTTCTATGAGTTCATATTGATAATTAGGATTGGTGATATCACCCACATCTATTTTTTCTTTTACTTCACCTCTATTTAGCTCTAATCCATCTGTGCGTGTCACCGTAATATCATATATTCCATATTGTTTGTGAACAATCGATAAACATTTTTTTAATTCTGTACCATTTGTATTTGAAACCCTAACTCTTAATCTTGCTTTTTTAGGCATGTCTTTTATTTCAGGTAGTTCACCATTATCTATATCAATAGTATAATAACCATAATCATTGGGTATCTCTATATATTTTGATTTTCTTTTTGGTACATCCCATAATAAATACCCATGCGATAAACCCTCACCGTGATTTTGTTGAACCAATGAACCACAATAAGCTATCGTTTCCTCATCGTTTAAAAATTGTCTTTTGTGTATGTCTCCTAATAAACCTAAATCATAACCTTTAAATTTGTCTATATGAACATCGGATGGTAATCTGAAACCTAAGTCTGTTTGTGCTCTATCAACAGTTCCGTGAAATAAAACTACTTTAGTATCACCATCTACCTTATCAGATGTAATGAAATCACTTTCATCGCTCCAACAATCCCACACAACAAATTTTGTATCAGCGCATGTATAAATTCCACTATCTTTTAAATAATATAAATTGGGATGATTTAGATTGTTGACTATCGGAGTCAAAACATCCAAACGAGACCGATTATTTAAATTACAATCGTGATTACCAGCTATAATTAAAGTCGGACATATATCGGATAAATTTTTGAATAATCTAGATAATTGGTCTACTAACTCAGGTGACATCTCTGTTTTTGAGTGAGCTATATCTCCACCGATATAGGCTACCGCATTGTCTTTGTTCTTTCTTACCTCCTCATAGGTTCTTTCAAAAACCTCTTCGTATTCTTTATGTCTTTTTAAATTCCTAATCTGTATATCGGAAATGTGATGTATGTATTTTAATTCCTTAAAATCAACATTTAGGTTTTCTTTTTTAATCAACTAATAGCCTCATTGGTTTTTCATTTAATTTATGTTTTATCAAACTATAAAAATCCATCTTCTCTGCTTTTTTCTGTTGGTGTAGAAAACTTTCAAACCCTATATCGTTTGGGTCTTTTTCGTTTAGTTTGATAAATCGGACATCTATATCCTCTTTGAGGAGTTTATCTATAATTTTTAGACTATCTGAAATAGCATCATTGTCTAAACATATGTACACTACTTTTACATTCTCACTAATAATTTTATGATAAAGTTGTGACATAATAGTTTTACCGAACAATGGTATACAATTACGTTTAACAGTTATGGCATCTAACGGCCCCTCAACTAATGTAATTGGTTCGTTCCAATTAATTAATAATTCAAATCCTATAATATTTTTTGATGTCGGTGAGTTTCTATATTTCATCTTACTATTATAAAAGTCCCTACCTACAAAAAAATTTAAATTACCATCACAATCATAAGATGGGATAATAATTCTATTAACGTAGGTGCCACTATCACAATAACCAATATTATACTTTAATATATCATCGGATGTAACACCTCTATTATTAAGGTATTTTAACGCATGTTTTTTTACTATGGAATCTTTCGAATCATTAAATGGTTTAAATTCATTTGGTAAACTTAGAAAGGTTTGATTATCTTTTTTTATTTGTTTTTTAAATTGCCAATCATCATCTTTAGTAAGTTCTTTTAGTTCGCTAAAATATTTTGTGCTTACATTAAGTTTTTTAAAAAGATTATAGAGATTATGACCACCATTGTTACTTACCCAACAATGCCATTTACCTGTATTTACATTAATTTGTAACTTTGGCTTGTGATGGGATATGAATGGTGACCAAAACATATACTCATTTTGCTTTGTTAGTTTTTTACCATTACCATTTAATACCCTATTAAGTAATGATATGATTTTTGTTTCATTCATTTAGTAATTCTAATAACTTTTCTATTTCCAAAACCGCATATATTTTTGAACGATTTCTTTTAAAAATAACCAATGGTGTATGTTCACCACTATTTTGTTCTGCTTGGTCAAGCGCTGACCAAATATTTAATTTTTCCTGATTCTTACACTCAACACTAAAAGGAAATAATTTACGTGCAGCTGGGGATAATAAAATATCTTCTCCGCTATCACCCATCGTTATTGAACGAACATCATCACTTTCCAAGCTGTCAAACTTTTCTAAAATTAAATCACGAATTTTATTTTGTAACCTTTTACCTTTGTTCTTTGCCGAACGAGATTTCATATACTAATCTTTTTCTCTAAACTTTTAAAACTTTTTAGATAAATAGTCTTGAAAAAATCAAAAATCAATTATTTTTTTCATCCACTTTTTATAGTTCGCTCTAGCCCATTTTTCAGCCTTCTCTTCATAGTAATTATCATCGTGAAAATCACCACCTTTTTGGATTGCTAGCTCACCTTCCAAACTATATTGTTCTTTATACTTTTTCTTTCCCAATCTCTTTGCATCTAAGGCGTGGTCAATTTCATGCAATACCGTAATTAGAAAATCTTTAATGGTCTTATATTGTGGACGAAGATTAATAATGTCCTTATCGACATTATAATCACCCTTTAATCTACTTTTAACAAATTTGATTCTACTTTTCAAACCATAATGTTTAACCAATTGGGATGCTACGTGATGATAATCAATTCTTTCTAATAAAAAATTTGATAAACTAATCATTACAATTCTCACATTTACAATTTGTCAATTCATCAGGTATCTCTGTGCGAGTCACTTCATTTCCCTGAGAATCTCTTATTATTAAATCTGTATCAGCTTTCACCAAAATATCATCCATATTTAAATCCTGTATTTCACATTTACAATGATTACATATCTTTTTCAACGATTGTTCTCCATCAGCAGATATGGAAAATTTTATCATGTATCAAATCTTATGACAAAACTCATCGCCATTTCTTTATCATTTTTGACTGGTTTTGCTAATTTACCAATCGCCAATAAATTGTTAAAATCATCATACAAACCAATACCTGTAACATAAGTAGAAAAATCTGAGCCTGTCACCATAGGTTTGTAACTACCCGTACCAGCATAGAATTCTTTATACGAAGAGCTACCCGGAGGTATGTTTAAATAATTCCAAATGTTAGAGGAGCTGGCATTTGCTTTTCTTGGTATTAAAGAACCACTACCCACTTGCCAACTACCACTATTGCCTGGAAATAAACTGACGTTAGTTGTGCGTGTTAATTCGTTCGGCTGTATAGAACATAAATATTCTCTTTCAAAAATAGTTTGTGTAGATTTAAAATTAACCTCCCAACCATCTGTGCCAGTTGTCACACCAACATTTTCATAAGAAGAGCCAGTATCAGTTATAATTAACAGACCATGCTCATAAATAACATTACCTATAACACTACCACTAATTTGCCCATCACTTCCAACCGATTGAGATGCTATACTATAGCTAGCTGAAAATTGGTTATCGTATAAATTACCTAAACCATCATCTTTGATTATAAGTGTTGAATCCGTACTATCGTCATTTAAAACCACAGAGTTAGGTTGTATTTTCTCACCATAAAATTGTCTTGGAATTGTTACGACATTACATTGGCTATGTAAGACTCTGGACCTGTAACGATTGGATATTTCTCCAACCGCATCTGAAGACGAAATAAATGATGAGTCAAAGCTTGAAGACGGTTTTAACCAATGCTCTAAATTTATTGATTGGCCATGCACATCCAAATCTTTATAGTATAGTTGATTAATTGTTGAGTAAGTTGCTAATTTGTAAAAAGTAGCTAAGTATGGTTTTTTGTTTAAACTGGCTGATAACTCATTGCGAACGCCAAAACTTTGTGAATCGGCAGTTGAAGTTTTGAAGTTATAAGTGCTACCACTAACACCTATTAATCCATAAACACCGCTACCGCTATCATTATTTGTGAATGTGAATTTTTTGTGAACTTGGAAGGGTCTTATGGCTACATCTTCTGGTTCTATATTTTTGAACATTGTAAGCCCTTAGATTTAGAAGTCAAGCTTTACTTTGATAAGTGCCTCTCTTGTCTTATCCTTTAGAATAGGTTTACTCAATTTTGCTACAGCCAACAAATCGTCATTTTGTTCACCATATAAACCTACAGTAGTTATGAATGTCTTCGAGTTACCTTTAAAAGCGTCTATCTTAAGACTACCATCAGAACCACTAACATATGTTGGGTTTTGACTAAAATTAAAGTCTTTATTTTTAACTCTTACAAAGTAATGATTAGAAGTAACCTTTTCTTCTCTTCTAGCAGCAAAATAAATTCCTGATGTACCATCGGAATAAGCTCCACTTGAGCTAACAGCGTTGAACATTGTAATATGGTTATTGTTTGCTGTATTTGATGCGGTGACAGTATTTAAATGATAATGACTACCACTTAAAGCGCTTGGATTTAATATTAATATTCCAACCTCTGGATAGAAAAATCCATATGAACCATGCGTTGTTTCGGAATCAGCCGCAGTATCTATAGTGGTTGAACCACCTGCAACACTACCACTCACAATGTTGAACTCCACACCCAATTCACCTGAATTTGGATTAGTATTAGTGCTACTATCATCGATTAATTGTAATAATTTTCCTCCTGCTGGTTGAGCGGCTGAACCACTAGCACCCAATCTTAATTCCCAATTACCAGGATCCATTTTCTCTCTTAATCTAGCTCTGTTGATTGTAATGACATAAATATCATTTTGAGCTTTTGTATTACCTTTGAATGAAAATGTTTCGGTCTCAGGCGGATTTATTAAATTATTAAATTGTCCATAAATAGCTGCTGTTACCCTATCGCCTGTAGCACCAATCGTACCCAAAGAACCACTACCACCTTTATGACCATAAGCTATCGCAAATTGTCTTTCTGAAGTGGTATCTGTTAATGGTTTATTGTAGACCTCTACAAAATAATCTCCGTTGCTGGCGCTTTGTACGGAGGATGTATGTGCTCCACCGCCAGTTGTATCTTGTAAATTACCAACACCTTCCGACCACATACCAGATGATATTGTTGAGGCTTGGTCTCTTATTACATCATTTTCTTCATCAAATATTTGAAACATTAATTACTCCTATACTTGTGGTGTTGTACCACCTGATGTTGCGGCTTTTATTGCTAATGGTATGCTAACTCTAGCGCCAGAATTTACTCCCTCTATGGTTATAGTTGCGTTCAAATCTTGATTTAAGCTAGCCGCAACAAATGTAATAGTTTTACCTCTGGCAGTAACAGTAGTGCCAGCTGTTTGATTACCGCCTCCACCAGCTGAACCCCCTCTTAATACACCAGCGGATGAATTACTCAATGTAAATATATAAGAATTATCAGCTACATTTTGGGTGGTTGGGCTAAAGGTTGTTGATTGGCTAGCTCTCAAAGTAATTGTTGAGGTATCCATATTAATAACACCAGCTGCTGTCGCGCCCTCACTGGCGTTGATTAGAAAGTATTTTAATTTACCAACTGGAAAAGCCTCCAACAAAGATATGTTTTCAATTACCGCGCCAAAAAAATTCGACCCATTTGGGTGTGTGGTATCGTATAATGAATAATCTATTTCATCATCCGATAATCTAAATCTAGTTATTTTAAATTGTCCATCACCTTTCGCTAACAACTCTCGACCTTTTTTGGTCAATATAGCGTCAACGGTTGTCGATGTATTGTCAAGAAAACCCATATTTTAATCTCCTCATTATGTATAAATATATGATTTCGAAAAATTCTTTTTGATAGCTTAAAACACTTCTTATATAAATATGGTGTTAATTAATTTTATACCATTTTTTTATGTTTTAAAGTTATCCCTTTCCGAAGTTATCCTCTCCACCTGTAAATCTGTTCTCATAATATTCCTCAGTATTATTTCTTCTGTCCTCAGATGTTGGAGAAATATCTATTTCACTCTGACCCTCATTCGATGTATTTAAATATTGAGGTGCTATACCAGCGGTTTCGGATTCATCAAATTGTGATTCACTTTCTGGTGTAGGAACTGTTGCTGGAGCTAATGGTACGTTTAAACCTAATCCCCTACCAAATCTTCTATCTGCTTGTCTGACGTTATCGCTCTTATTAATTACCAATCTAGAATCTCCACCTAAACCCGGAGGAGCTTTAGCGACCGAAGTCGGAGCCGTACCAAAGACCTCAATCGGGTCTGTTGATTGAACATTATAGTTACCCCCTACAGCGCCAATAGTTGTATCGGGTGTATTTTTAATTCCTTCAAAAAATAATCTTCTTTGAGCGGTTGTAGTTCTAGATATAGGTTCAAAAGGTGATGGTGAAAAAGATGATGAATGTGCCCCACCATTTGTTGAAGTTGTTGGCTTTAAGGAACCTGATAAAAACGAATCATATTGGTCTTGACCAGATGATGCTGAGAAAAATAAATCCTTTATCTCATATCTTTCCGAAAATTGAGAACCACTCACGAACTCATAAACTGCCTCTGAGAAAAATTTTGTAGGTTCATCGGCTGAACTTCGATTTCCATAACGGACTGATGCGGTTACATAGAATCTACCCTCTCTACTATCATAAACGGATGTTTGTAATGATGCCGATTCATTGAGGTAATATATCGATGATTCTCTTAATCTACTTTCAGATATCGTTCCGTCGAAAGTAGGAACACTCTGTGTAGGTAAACTAATAACAGGTCTAAAATCTGATTGTGTAACCTCCAAAATACCAACATTGATTTCAGTTTCTAAATCAACTCTTTCTTGACTTGGTAGTTTACCAATAATCTCTTTAGGTCTTTCAAAAATATTACCCTCAATCAATGTTCCTAATGTAGCCTTAGCTTTTGCTGGTATTAGTTTTTTAAATTGTTGCCACATTGATTGGTCATAGTATTTTACAGTTTGTAAATAATCCCAAAAATTATTTTTACCAGAATATTTTTGAAAATATTTATTTGAAATATCTTTTAGTCCTCTATACTCTAACTCAAATTGGTCACGTGGGTCACCCAAAAATTGATTAAAATCTAAATCACCCACAGACAAAATTATATCTTCATTTACGACATCTACAGGTGAAAAATACAATCCTAATTTATTACTCTCAACATCAAGCTCATCAAATTCGGCAATTGTCTCTTTATTTTTTCTATTCAATACTCTATCAACTTCCCCTCTACTTCCAGAATCCAATGTCTCTAAAGAACTTGTAGAAATTGTAGATGATTCAATTCTAATTTTTTTAGCGTTTCTACGGTTTGGCCCGGCGTTGGGTACGAACATTTTCATTTCTTCCTCTACAGAAGAAAAGTTTACCTCATCAGCAAAATCAACTGCGCTACCCGTAATAAAAGAACTACCAGTCGAAGAAAATGTTGTTTGGTCAGGAGCGACATTAGGTATGTTTGTATCTCCGCTTCCTGTGCTTAAATTTTTATTATCATCAAAAGAAAATCTAACAGGTAGTTCTGTGAAAGATGCTGATGGGTGATTTCCATTGATTGCTTTTGGAGCCGCTACGTGATTATCGAATTTACTCTCCATTAAAGGAGTTGTCCATAATCTAAACTCCATTAATGAACCGCTGAGTGGTGCGCCAAACTCTGCGCTACCACTACCACCTATAAATAAATGACCACTACCTGACCAACTACCATTATAAGAATGTGAAGCCTCAACCGAACCATCAATCAATAAAGTATTTTTTGATTCATATTGTATCTCACTTCTCCCAGCATCATATTTTTTTACAAACAATTCATAATTATAAGCGGTGGAAACATCGTCACTAATATCATCATCTAAACCATAAGCAGTGCTGCCTGTGACTAAGGTTAAATTATCATAAAAGACAGTATCATTTTCTCTTTGATTTTTTAACCTTAGAGATAAAGTAATTGTGCGAGGATTACTAACCGTTCTTCTAACCTGCAATCTTTTAAAATCTGTTGTTATATGTTCAAAATCTGTTTCAGCAAACTCTAACACATTTTCAGCTGAATCTAATTCAAATAATTGTAATTGTACTTTAGCATCACCTTTGTCCATATTGTTACTAGCGCTAGCGGCGACTTGCGCTGAAAATTCAACCTCCTTACCTAAAGAAGCTGATATAAATGATGCGCCAACTCCTTTATGATTAAGAGTAAAAGAATCCTCCGCAGTGGCTGTATGTCTGAGACTAAACTCACTTAGTTTTTCAGAACCGCTATGTGATGTTAAAGTTCCGTTTCTTGCACCATCGGCAAAAATAGTTCCTGCTAATGATTGTGTAAATGGTGAAATATGATTATGTGAGATAATCTTTTTTCTTAACATTACCGAATAAAAATCATTATCATAAATCGGTAACAACGAAGAACTAATTTCTTTATAACCGTTAGAGCCAGATATCATAAAAGAAACAAATCCCTTATTATCAATAGAACCATTATCTTTTAAACGTAATGCCCATTTATTATCTTTTTGGACTAAAGTCTGATTTGAACCTGTTGGAGATTTGAATCTTATCTCAACTGTATGAGGTTTTACAGAATTTACATTTTCCCACGATGATGATACAAATTGTTCACCTTTGAAATCTAATGATTTTGTAAACTTTTTCTTAATATCAAACGTAGCCTCACTACCTGAAAAATTGAGACCACCATATTCCCTAATTCTTAATATTGTTGATGGTATTCCATAACAAGCCACCAACGCTTTTAATGCCTTAGCAGTTCCTTTTGTTTTAAGAAAGTATGGTATATTTAATAATATACGTTTCCAAATTTCTTTCTCAATATCCTCCTCCGCGGTTACTGAATATGTGGGATAGGAAGAACCGCTAGGATTTAAACCTAATTTATATTGTGATAATTCTAATAAGTCTTTACCAGAATTTAATTCCCAACCATATGACTTAGCTAAATCATAAGCTAAATCTTTCGCCAATCCTTCGGTAATCTTTTGTCTTCTATCTGTGACATCACTAAGTGCTCTTATATAAACCCATATCTCATCAAAATATTGTCCAACCATATCCATAAATTTTAAAAAAGTTTCATTCTCAGGGTCGGCTTTGACGTGCTCGGGTAATAAATTTACTAAACGGGTCGGGTTACTATCATCATATAAAGAAGCGGAATCTGTATTGAGACTATACCAGTTTGTAGCTAGGGATGATGTTGTATTAGCAACTCTATATGGATTGGCTAAAGTCCCTGCGCCAGATACTTTCGGCCACGCTGTATCAAAAAACTGACCTAAAGAACTTGTAGAAGCCGAAGAACTTTGTTGATACAAATATCTTTCATATCCGTCAAAATTGTTAATAACCTCATCACGTTTATTCTCTATGCTTCTAATATCGTTATCACTTCCACTAAAAGATAATAATGATTGGCTCTCCTCATTATAACTTTGAATGGATTCTAACTTTAATTTGAAATTTTTAATTCTTTCATTAGCTGAGCCAAAGTGGGTGAAATTTTCGTAGTTATTATAATCTATGTTTAGATTTACTGATGTGCTACCACTAAGTAAATTATTTCTCAAAGTGTTTTCTACAAATGTTGAGCCCGAACCTATCAATGTATTATAATTTTTAAAATCAGTTGGTCTTTTTTGCACAGGACTTTCTAAGGAATCTTTATTAGGTTGTCTTAAAACAAAATCACCTAAATCTGATTCTTGAAATTCAACGAGTTTTATTCTCTCAACTATGGGTGGAATCATCTCCCTTACCACATAAGCATTATCTTTTACGTTTACGGATTCATCGATTGGATTATATGTTTTGTAAATTATCGAGTTAGGTCGATTTGGAAAGGTATTTGTATCAGATTCGTAATTTATTGCAAGTGATGTTCTATCATTACCGAAACGTAACAATGTCGTAAAGTCTTTTATGTTCTGAAATTTTTTCTTTATTACCCATTTTGGTTTAGCAGCCAGATTGGTTTGTTTTACCCCAGCTAAAATTTTTGCATAGTCATTTATAGACCTATCAACAATTACTTTTGTTGGGTCGATGTATTCGATTATTTTTCCTCTATATGGTGAGAAGATTCCATTTTCTACAAAAGCTCTGGTAATATTCGGTTCTACTATTTGTACTGGTAATTCATAAACTAACTTTATATCTGGATTTGTGGATGAAGAAGCATTTACACGAACAACATACTCACCTAAACCAGCTCCATTTTGTTCAACAAAAAATATTTTTTCAAATCTATTATTATTTGATTGGTCGGAGTTTACTACTTCACCATTAGGGTGTACAACGCTCCATTTGTATGTATCAGGTGTATCACCTTCAATGTAATTTAGTCTTAACTCAAATGTAATTGGAAATGAGGGTGCTTGTTCTTCATTTCTTATAGTTGCGGTTCCATAAACAACACCGTTTACCAATCTAACATTTTTGGCATTTGGATGTTCTGATGTGAGTGGTACAATAGCACTATTTTGTAGTAAATCTAAAGCAGAATCAGTTTGTCCGCCTGTGTTACTTCTAAATGATGGATATTTAATTGGCATAATTCTTAACCCTATTCCTGTTCATTAACACTTCTAATAAAACTTCTTGCGGACTGAAAGTCATCTATTGTGTCGTTATCACCCTCTTTACCAAATCTTGGGATAACCATAAAGTATTTTCGTTTTTTAGCTCTTAAAACTCTTTTTCTAATTCCATAATTAAATGTGACCGCGACCTCCGCATCATAAATACCTGGTTGTGTGAATTGGATAATCGTAGAATAAAATTTATCGGCCACCGAAAGTATTCCGTCACTAGATACCACCCTAGCCCCAAATTCATCTATGGTGGTTGGTAATCTAGCCGCATCAATCAGTAAGGGATTTTTACCAATATGACCTCTACGGAGTGTATTTTGTGTGGTGAATCTTAATTTACTACTAATCCTAGTATCTAGTTTTGATATTTCGCTATAAAATTGTCTTATGTTGGATTTTTTACTAACAACATTTCCTTTGAATGCGTTGTTATCGGGCCTACCTAAATTCGTAAATTTCCATTCTATTGACTCTGGTTGTAGGTCGGTCGATGAGTCAACGTACGCTGTAAAATAAATTCCACTTTGGTCTGCGCCCTTTAGAGAGGCAAACGCTCTACCTTTAAAAAAATTATTACCATTAGTTGCAAAGGCCTCAGTAGCTAATGTTTCTTTTGCAGGAAAACCTGCAGCAACAGGAAATTTTGAAAAGTGCATTTTAAACATTTCGGTTCCATTAAGTAGGTCTGGCCCACTTACACCATCTATATTATAAGTTATATTTTCACCTACCGGGCCTCTAAGAATAAATGGTCTATCATCTTTTTGGTGTAGACTCGCACCCTCTAACGGAGGAAACTTAACACCAACAAAATTGCTCTTCGGGCCTCTACGTGGAATGTTTTCACCAAAGTTTACGTTATGTGTTAAGAAAAAATCTGGCGCAAAATCAATTGAGTTTTCAACATCATTTCCGTGAAAATAAACGTCATTAATTGATATTTCGGAGCCCACCATATCTGGAGTGAACCCAACATCATTACCTTTTAGTTCTAAATTTAATAGTGTTGAATCACCCTGCCCCAAACCACCATTAGGGGTTAGTTCATTCAATCCTTTTCCCAATGATACAAAATCAAATCCCTCACTTAACCTTATGGGGTCGGATGTCACATATGTGTTATCCGATTGTAAATTTTCAAAATCACCCAAATATTTTTCGTTTTTGATTCTTAATGGTGCTATTCTGACCTCAGTCCTATCATCAGAAATTTCGTGTACGAAAAATTTATTATCAACCAACTCCAATTTTCTGCTTGTACCATCACTAGCAATTATCTTACCAAAAGCATCAAATTCAAAAGGCCCATCATAAATGTTAGATTCTTCATCGATTAATAACTTAGATTCGGAACCTGCTAGTTCTCTGAAAAAATTATATTCAATTTTATATTCACCGCTTTGATAACCTAAAGACCTCAGGTCACCACCTGGTTTTAATTCTACATTTCCATTATTAACACTAAAATTTTCATTAGTTATTTTGTGTGATTGTATAAAATTATCATCCAAATCATAGATGTTTAATTCTATAAAATCTCGTGGGTCATCTCCAAATGATGGTTTGTTATAAGAATCAATTTGTCCTATTACACGTGATTTACCCTGCCTTATTAAATCAAAATCTTTTTTATTAAATCTCGTTCTGTTTTCCAAAGGCATTAGTTATATCCTCCACCACTTCCACCACTCGCGGTTTCGGTGTTTGTTGTTCCCCCACCACCTCCATTATCTTCTTCACCTGGTGTGGTTGGTTCACTAAAATCATCAGAGTTTTGTGTACCATCAGTCGAACCTCCGCTAGTCTGTTCACCAGTTTGATTTGTCTCTGGTAATTCGGAAAAGTAAAATGGTATATTAGCACCATTTGGTATGGCATTCAAATCATTTAATCTAATTCTAATGATGGGTATATCATCTACAACCACACCGCCTGGATAAAGTATATCTTCATAAGATTTGAATATCTCTATATTCAAAAAGTTTCTTTTTCTATTATCGGCTAAAAGATATCTTTGTGATAAATCCCTATCTGATATTATCATACCATTCTGTAACTGAATTGTTTGTTCACCTTCATCAGGTAAAGGGTCTAATGTGGCTACGCCTAAATCCTCATCTCCAACTGATAAAGAACTTATGCTTCTATTTATAATTCTTTCGAGAGTAATGTCATTTCTATATCTAACAGTTGTAGACTCGTGGTCAGGTGGGGATTGTGTATTAGGTGGGCCAACCACTAATATTTCGGATGGTGTATTTCTTACTTGACCTATCATCGACTCATCGACCTCCTCTTCAAATGAAACAAAAGTCCCTGCTGAGTTTCTTATCGGACGAGACAAAGAACGAGATACGACACTCTCCCCATAAGCAGCGCTTATCTTATCGTAGTATTCTCTTTTATCTTGTTCTCTCAAATTTTGGAAAAAATCATAAGACTGAAGCTCTTCATTTGTATAAGGCATTTATTATCTACTCACTTTAAATATAAAATCATTGTCAATAAATTGGTCGGTGCGGGTAGCTCCACTTCCACTAACAATTCTGTATAAAACTCTATAGTGTCTTTCAGGCTGAAACGCGTTCATATCCAATCTGAAAAAATTACCATTACCATCACAACTTAAGTGTGAGCCCGTGCCAAATCCAATTAATGTGTCCTCTGAAAAAGCATCCCTTATTGAATATTGACTACCGCTTGGTAAAAACTTTACTGATAAATTTTGTGAGCCTGTCGAAAAAGTTTTAGCTGGAAATCTCTCTCTACCCACAACTCTTAATTTTACTATACTATTTTCTTTGTATTCATCTCTAAGATTTTTCATATAGATTGTAACGTTATCTACATCATCTGCTGATAATGCACTTAATGAGCCAGTATCAAATGTTGAGTCATCCCACTCAACTTCTAATTTTGGTGGAAAAATAGTATGAGTATCGCGTGAGAAAAATTTAAATTGACCAAATCTATCTGTGTTACCCTCCTCAACATTTGTATCGGAGTTACCAATACTACCGCTTCTTTTTACGATAAATCCATTATTGTGTAATACGACTCCATCGTGAGAACCTGATAACCAATGCTTTACTATATCGGTAACATTCATTCTCATATCTGATGTTTCGTGGTCGAAAGATTGGGATGCCTCATAAGTGCTACCACTTACCCATCTACCACCAGCGCTGTTACTACCACTAACCCATTGTGTGCCTGTAATTTCTCCATCTCTATATCTCCAACTACACCCCTCTGTTGTCTCTGGACTATCACTTAATTTACCCTCTCCTTGCACCCAACTTTGACTTATTGGATAAGCGTACAAAGATTGACTTGTAATTAGTTCTGTTGATGCGGCGTCGAATAAATTTAAGAAATAATTAGCGTCGGCCGGAATTGTTCCGTTGACCACCGATGAAGATATATTAGCTATATCAAATTGAATAACAACTCTACTTACATTTATGGTCTGACCAGAGTCATCCATATCTTTTCTGATTTCTAATATTTCATCTAAACCTGTATTAACACTTTGCGTGGCTTGACCCTCATATAAAGTTGAATCTTTTTGCGCGAATTCAAAAAAGTGCATTTTAGTCTCCTTTAGTAAGTTGTAGTGCCAATATTATTTCCAACTGCTCTACCCTCTATATCGACGTTTGGAAACTTAACTTCGAATATTGACGGGTCTAATGAGGGATAAATAATACCATCTACAGTTGCATCATTTATATCGTATAAATTACCTGAATAACCACCTGATTTTTGAAATTTATTTTCTATCAATATAGGTAAATTATTTGGGTTATTGTCTTGTGGTGGAACAATTGAACCAACACCATCAATCAAAGATAACTTATAAGCTAAATCTGTTAAAACTATTGGTTGATTTATTTGCCATCTATCAATATCAAAAAATCTTTTAACTTCCTCAACACATCTTAAAACCACATCATTCTTATTGAAACCAACTTTTGTTACAACAGAAAATTTTACACCGATGTTAATCACATATGGTGTTTTAATATTTACTGCATCGGTCAACGACCTAAACGAACTTAAATAGGTTTTTATATTTTCTTTCACCGCACGATTTACTGGCACTAAGTTATTAACTTGATTGTAACCTAAAACGTATAGATTAAGAGCTAATGGATTTGGAATCCTTTCTGATATTGCTCTAACAGTTTTTCCAATGTCATCTTCGGTAATAAATTCGTCTGATTCACGCGCTTGTGGTGATTCATTCAATTGGTCATCTTGCACTATGTATGCTTTAGCTACATTCCCATATCTTGAAGGTAAGGCATAAACCCTACCTATGTAATCTTGCTTTGTTACGGCTCTGTTTTGTGCTTGGAAAAATGCTTTGGTATTTTCTCTTATTTCCTCAACTGTCTCTGCGCCTAAACCACCTTTGGTCGGATTTGGATTATTTACACCAACTGACTCCTTAGCAGCTTGAACTTGAGTCGAATCTAAATTTGAATCTTGTATAGCAAAGGTTATACTATTTATTTGGGTAATACTGTCTTGTGGAGAATTGTCTTGTATCCCACCACCAAAAGAATATCTAACGGTTAAAGTTGTATTAGATGGAGCTAATCCATAAGCGCGTGTTTTTAAAAAATTTGATGGGTCAAAAGATGTTTCTAAATTAGAAACTCCACCAGGTAATGATGAACCAACATTATCAGGATTTGGAATAATCTCCTCATCTGGATTATCTGACACACCAGCACCAAATCTTAATTCGGTAAAGTTATCCTCACGATAATAAGTGGTATAACGACGAGGGGTTTTTACAACCTTCAGTAAGTAAGGTGCGTCGTCCTTAAACTGACCTAAGTTTCCATCAGCATCCATACTATTTTCTACATCTTCAAAAACAGTTTCTTGCGCCAAAGAATCAACCTTTGACCAATTATTACCATCACTATCGGTGACGCTGATAATTTCAATCACCCCTTTATTAGCTAATTTTACTCTATCAAATTTTTGTGCATCGGTAAACGTAAATTGTTCCTCAGTAATATTACCACTTTCAATCTTACCAGACTTCTTCAAAAGATATTTAGTCGGTAAATTAGTGGAGTCATCTTTTTCAAAAATATCTATAGTCATTGGACTTAGAGAACTACTGAATTTAAAATTTACATCTTCAAGTGTTCTAAATATTGTACCAGTTGAAACTGATGAAACCAAAGAATTTTCTTTAATTGTTAACGCAAATCTCATATCTGGCTGCACATCACCCTCACCACCGATAGCGGGAACTAACTGAAAGAAATCTAAATCACCGCTTGATGGTGAACTTAAACGTGGTTTGTAACCAAAAGTTTGCGCTAATGCGAACAAAGTCTTTCTTTCTTCCGCATAAGCCAGCAAAGATTCTTTAAATTGATTGTCTATGTAATATGATAATACATCTCCGACATAAGCGGCCATCTCAATAAACATCATACCAGGAGACGCTTCGTTGAAATCGTTATAATTATTTGGAAAATATGTTTTAGCAAACTCAATCAAAGAACTTCTAAACGAAGAGAAGTCTTTGTTTAAATATCTAATATCTTTTTTAACATCGGTTTTTGTTGCCGTATATGACATATTTATCTCCTATTAATACCCACCACCGCCTGTGGCACCACCACCACCAACTCCAACACTACTAACGGTAGATGCTCCACCAAAACTCACAGTCACCTCCTCAGAATCTTGCGGATTGTATTTTAAACTAATTGTTAATGTAACATATAATAGATTAGGATTATTATTATCCTGAAAAATTTTTGTATCGTCTAAATTCACATAAGGCAACCATGTGTTGAAGTCCTCCGTAATTTCAGTCTTAACTCTTTCCGTAAACTCCTCCACATCATTATATTGTTCAAACAACAAATTATGTAAATTGGAACCAAAGTTTGGTTGACCTACTCTTTCACCTTTCATTGTTTTCAACAAATTAGCTGCGCTATATTTAGCTTGTTCTAAATAGGTTTGTGTCGATGAAAAGAAAGTAATATTATTAGATGGTTTTAATGGTAATTGTAATCCAATATAAATATTAGGGTCTAAGTCTTTTGCTAAGGAGCTCATTTTTTATCCATCGCTTTCATTAAAGCACTGTAGTCGCGTGTCATAGCATTCACTACATCCTCAGGTACTGAATCTGGATTTACACCCTTACTCTTAATAGTTTCTACTGCATTCATATTTCTAGCCACCTCATTTGACTCAACTTCTCTACCCATAGTTCTAGCCACTAACTCACCCATTCTGCTTGTGTCATATGTGCCACCACCCATTGTTGGATATGGTGCGTTTTCACCTTGCGGAATACCACCTTTTGTTTCATTTAATATTTTGTTAAGAATCGGGTCGTTCACCAATTTCTTTTCTTTTTTTTGTGGTTCTTCTTTTTGAATTGTAACCGAATCAGATAAATTAATGGATTGTTTTTGTTCATTAATAAATATCCTATTGACTTCTTTTTTGACCTCTCGTCTTACAATTTCAGAGATTATTTTTATAAACTGCTTTTTATTCATTTTAACTCCTATGCGGTTTGAACTTCTTCGCTTAAAATATTTCTTAACTTACTACTTACTCTGGTAACAGCTGTAGCTAATGACGCCGCGTTGCCTGGCAAAGTACCGGGATTCAAAACTGGTACAGTAGCAAATGTATTCAGCGCTGTTATTAATTCTTGTAATATAGAAACTAATTCACGACCTTTTACTAATGGTTGTTTATCACCTCTTCCTAAATTAACGTTCTCTGAATTTAGACTGATTTGATTAGCGCTCATCCCTACATTATTTCTACCATTAATAAATATACCATCCGATTTTATTAGTATTTTTTTTCCATTAATACTTTCATCATTGGTAGTTTCACCATCAAAACCTGTTATATAAATTGATGAACCATCATTATTCCAACTTTCGTCTATAGGTTGTTGTCCACTTAGATTTAAATCCGTCCTTTGTCCAGCCCTTATTTTTATTATAGGTTCATTATTAATATTACCTAAATTAATTGATTGACCAAATCTACCCTCAAATACAATGTCACCCTCATTTACTTTAATATGTCTAGCCTTAGTAACATCAGGTTTGAATGTATTGAATTCCAACCTATCATTGACGCGTGTCTTATCTCCATATGTTGAAGCCCCAAAATTTATATTGTTGTTTGATAAATTGTAACTATTGTTTGCATTGATGTAAAAACTACGGTCTAAATCTGGATGTGTAAAAACTAAAACCTGCTCTCCCTTTAATGGGTAATCTTTTATGTGGGATTCTAACGGAAATATAAAATCATCACCCTCTGGTTGAATACCTTCATTATTCAAATGATTTAAAAAATTGACTGTGATTGCTCCATAGTATCTTGGGTCAACATCAGCATTTTTTATATCTTCATCCGTAAGTATAATCGATGTGACTTCAGCAGGGTCTAACTCATAATGGTCGAATAATCTATAATCTAAAACTTCGTTTATTCTATTCTCAACCCAATTGTAATCAGCTCCCCCATTAGGTGTGGGTTTACTTGTATTTTTTCCTAAATTAAATCGTGACATTAGTTTATCTTTGATTTTATTTCTGTTGTAACTTCATCTGAACGCTTTTGTAAATCAACGACCACATCATCAATACCCTTTAGTAATTGTTCTTTTTCTGAATCCGATAAACCAAATTCATTTTCTGAACTACCTTTACTTTCTGCCGCTACTATTTTTTGGACTATGCTTGCCATCTTAACTAACATCTCATCATTCTTAACGTTTATTTCTAAATACTCTTTTATCATAGGCACAATCTGTACTGCGGTATCTCCGTCCTTAATAAATCCAACTATCTCTTTTGTTAGTACATCGAGTTGTTTTCGATTATATTGGGAGTTGGAATATATGTCCTGAAATAAAGAGGATAAAGTTTTTCCTTCAAATATTTCGTAATCAGCGCTCATAATATTTCCTTATTAGATATTATAACTCATATATAAATATGATTTGGTATAAAAAAGATTCAATATATATTAGAGGATAATTATCAATAATTGATAGTTATTACTACTGAAAGCTTTTAGTAATCTTATTAACTAAATGGGAGATAACCGTGAAGGAAATCATAACAATGGTAAAAAGATATATTGATGACTTAGTTCATTTGATGATATCTTTTGTAACCATAGGTGCTGTATCTGAAGTAATATTCGGTACTGGCGTCTTTGGTGTAAATGTTATCGGTAACCTAACATCTATCATAAACAAGTTCGGCGATTCAGGATTCGCTGGGCTCGTCGCCTTGTTGGTGTTGGTGGGTTTATTCCGTAAGTAACAGATTACTTGCGAATATAAAAAAGGGGATTTTATATCCCCTTTTTTTTTGCCATAAATGCATGGTCGCTGCTTGATGTGGAGCTGACAGGAGTCGAACCTGCGACCTCTTCCGTGCAAGGGAAGCGTTCTCCCAACTGAACTACAGCCCCATATTTAGTTTTTAGATTCTGATACCGATAACTTCCTATAATCTGTAATTAACTTTTTAAATTCACCTATAGCTTTTCTAGCTCTTACGGCTGCGGACTTATTATTTTTTTCTTTAAATAACTTATGATTGTCATTGAATTGTTTCCATAAAACCTCAAACTCTTTAAAGAGTTCATCTGTGTTATTCATTTAATTCTCCAATTTAGCTAGATGGTTTGATACCACCTTTAGGGGAGGATAGATTTTTTTTATTATTTTCATCCACCTCTTTTATAACTATTTCTTTTTTTTTATTTGGAACAATTTTTTTCTTACTTTTAATAACCTTTGCTTTACTTTTATATTTGTCAAAAATCTTTTCAACACCACTTTTATTTTGTTCTAACGATTTATTATAAGCTATAATCAAACATACAGCCATCGGGTCAAAAACAAATATTAATATAAAGATAAAAAACTTAACAACAGAATCGATATCGGTATTAAAAACTCTAGCCAAATATATCGCTGGCCCAACATCCACTCCAGTCTCTATTAAAGATATTTCTAAATCTGATTTTCTAGATTTAACATTTAATATCTGTTCATTTAACTTTTGTATTTGTGGATTAAATTGTTCTCTTAATTTTCTTTTAGCGGTGATATAATTTTCAGGTAAATCATCAACAGATTGTTCAAACTCATCTTTTAGAAAAGTTCTATCATCCTCTAATTGCTCCAACCTATCTTCTAACGCTAATAATTCATTAGATTGTTTTTCAAATTGAACGGTCGCACCTTGATAAGCATTAGATAAAAAACCAAAGATACCAGCGGATGTAATCAACACTAATGTTATGACACCGATAATTAAATAAGTTTTTATTGCTAAATTTATATCATCCCAAAACCTATATAGAAAGGAAGCGGCCACTAATTTACCTAACTCCAAACTACTTGCCATAAAAATAACGGCTATGGCTGAACCAGCAAAAAGTTTTGATAATCCAAACACAGAGTAAAAAGCCGCACAACCAGCTATGAATAATGCGCTAAATCCTAATAGAGTGGAAAAGTTTTTAATTCTTTCAAACATATAAAATAAATATTGTATATACTACTTTAAATCTTCGTATTCTCCATCAATCATTTTCATACAAATGTAAAAAGTGTCTCCTCTTCGCAGAACAGAATCGGCTAAACTATACTTCTTTTTTAGGAATTCGGCAGATTTGTTCATAACCTTATCAGCCGAAACTGTTCCACAAATCACATACCTATCATCATTTAAATTGATGATTTTCAATTACGATATTTTAACGGTATGCTTAGTCGGTTTAGTCGGTTCTACTTTCGGAACACTAACTGATAATATACCATCCTTAAAGTTAGCTGATATATTTTCTCCATCCAATAACTCACCTAATTCGAATTGACGTTTGAACGATGATTGCTTTAATTCTCTTCTGAGAACTTTAGCACCATTATCTTCAAACGCGCTGTGCTTATCACCCGAAATTGTTAATACACCATCCTCAACAAAAACCTCTAATTGTTTTTTGTCTAAGCCAGGAATTTCAGCTACGATACCTACTTTATCATCGTACTCATAGACGTTGACTTTAGGATAAGCTGAACCCTGCATCGGATTAACACCAACGGTTTTAGTAATCTCAGGAAACTGAGCGTTTACTATTTGGTCAAACATTTTATCAAATGGGGTTAGGAATGAATCCCTATCAATCATAGGGACGTTTGGATTGAAAACAACTTTAGTCATTTTATTTCTCCTTTGTTTACGTTAGTCAAACTTGAGATTGATTCTTACGACATCTAATCTCATCTTAGTATCGACCTCATTTGAGCGTCGAATTCAAATATAAATATAATGTTTTGATTTTAAATTAAATAATTTTTTTTAGTAATATAGTTTCAATAAAAAATAATTTACCTGTAGCGTCATATACCTTAATTTTTTCTTCATTCAAAAATGACTCATATTTCTTTTCAACATATACAATATCATCCTTATATAACATCCCATTGAATGTTGGATAGTCTTTTAACACCTGTAGTTTTATTTTATCTGCTGACATTTGTGTTTGCATCATCATATGGAATTTTATATCTGATAGGTTCAACTTTATTTTCTTTGATATATTTTTCCAACTCTTTTAGTTTGCTATCAATCCTATCAATCTTTTTTGATATGTCATTTATCTTAAATCTAAAACCTGTAGCTTTCATATTATCCTCATTAATTCATTAACACCACCAATTGGTTTACCATCAATCACTATTGATGGAACTTCCATCCTGCCACCCATAATTTCTTTTAGTTGTGTGCGTGATATACCGGCAACCTCAATATCTATTTCTGTAAAATCATATCCTCGTTCCTTTAAAGCTTTTTTTGCTATAACACAACCAGGACACCATTCAGTAGTATACACTAATATATTCATACTAATAACTATATGGATATTCCCATAAAGTTAGCAACTTTTTTTATATCAGTATTATACTTTTGCGATTGAATATCAAGTAAAGCTTTGTGTGCTTCACTTTGCTTAATTGGCTTTTGGTAAACCTGACCGCTGTAAATAAAAGTAGATTTATCATTATTAGATATAAGTTCTAATATCTTTTTTACATCTAAGAATTTTAAAAAACCAGAATAAGTGCTATCCGTTTTTATTTTCTTTCCAGTATCGCACATCACAATGTATTTTTCAAATTCACTCCATTTTTCTTTTTTCATTTTTATCCTTTTTATTATGAATGTTAAATATTAAAAAATTGAGGTGATGAGGGGTCGAATCCCCACCACCTCTTTTTATGAGAGAGAATAAAAAATTAATTATTTTTTATTTATTTGAATCAAATGATTCAACCTATTTATGGCCGCCTTTGCATCACCACCTTTTTTCATTATGGTGGTGATAGCGGTGACATAACAATCAAAAATCAATTCGTTAATTTTTGATTTTGGTTTTACATCAACTTTAAATTCCATTATTATCCTCATCTTTCTTATCTTCATTAAACAAATCATCTGATGAACCATCAGAAACATATTTTTGTACCAACTGCTTTACAAAAGTTCTCTCCGAATCCATCCCACCATCATCAGCAAATTGTGGATAGACACTTACCTCAGCTGCCTCATCGATACCAAAACCATCGTAAAGTAATCCGGCCATCTCAACCGAAGTTCTGGTCGAAATACCTGTCGATACTTTACCCGTATCTGACTTTGACTCCATTCTCGTAGTGTGAGATATCTCAGAGACGGCCTGTAATAAGTTAGGGTCAACATGCGGAAACATATACTTAAGTAATCCAAACTCTTCTTCATCAGTAAGAACATCCATCTCAACAATTGTGAACCTGTCCATCAAAGCCTTATCCATAACTCTTGTAGATGTATACTCATTACCAATGTTAGCCGTCGCTACAAAAGTAACACCCTCAGCAACACTAATTGTTTCCTGCCCATTTGACTCATCAAGTCTCAAATATCTCTGACCACTATCTAAAACCGTCATCAAAATATTCCAAGCATCAGGATGTGCCCTACTCAACTCATCAAGCAAAATGACAGCGTTAGGAGTTTGAATAGCTTTTACAAACAATGACTCAGAAAAGTAAGTACCCTTCTTTTTATCAAAGTGAACATTACCAATTAAGGTAGCTCTCGGGTCTTGCGTTGAACCCATATTGAAATAAAAGTCAGGCCTATCTAAAGAATTAACCAAAGACTTAGCAGCCATTGTTTTACCACAACCAGCGGGACCAGTCATCAAAATATTCTTACCTCTGACCGCTGACCTTATCAAATATTTCCATTTTAATTCTTTCATAACCAAACTCTTTGGTTTTAGACTAAAAGAACTATGGATAAAATTGAGAACTTCCGCATGGTCAGAAGGAATCTCAACAGAGCTGGTATCGAAGACCGGCGCTGATGTAGATTCAAATTGACTCATTGGAACTTTCCACCAATAAATCCTACCATTTTTGCCAGTTCTTCTCTCCAAAGCCATACCAGCTTCGAAAGCTCTTTTTCTGGTGCCAGTTCCAATAGCGGATGTGTGTTTGTTTCCATCAGCATCCCACGCATTGAATCTGTTACCACTTTTTTCTATTTTAACGATTACATTATTCATTTGTTATTTTTCCTCTCATAATTCATACCTAAAGATAATACAAAAAACCAATACAAGTCAAGACTTTTTTTAATTATTTTCAATTATTTTTTGTACCTCATCTAAACCTTTGATTCTATAATTAGATTTTAAATGCTGATTATATGGGGAGTCCATCAATATGAATCCCTCTTGCATACCTCTCTTTTTAATCCAATAATTAAAGTTATTAGGAGAATCATCAACCAAATAATCAACCTGAACATCAGGCTTTTCAAAACCTCTTCTAAAATAAATCGTATCGAAATTCAATCCATACTTACCTAGCCAACTTAAAGTATAATGTCTTGCGTGTGGTTTTTGCGATGTAACACAACTTAATGAATGACCTTTTTTATCAGCCCACTCAAATAAGTCATACATCTTTTTAATTGAACCATACATAGGATTGGCGTTACCCATAATTTCATCAGCATGACTATGCCAGTATATTGATTGTAAATCCTCTTTTTCACAATTGAAACAATTAGCTAATCTCCAATCGTCAATTTCGGTAAAGTCATCTTTAATATAATGTGGAAAATCTCTTTTAACAACTCTGGTGACCGCATCACAGAAATCTCTTAAGACACCATCAACATCTATTCCAATTTTATAATTCATTAGTTCTTCTCCAAGAATTTTTTGTTCATTGTTTTTGAAACATCAACTACACTTTTTACATTGATGAAATTAGCGTCCTTACCATACATAGTTTTGAAATCAGCCTGAGTAGATTCTCTTTCATACTCACCACCGATATAGTAAGACAACACCTTAATACCCCTGCTTCTAATCTCATTAACCATTTTTTTAGTGTGATTAACAGCGTCATCATTATAATACGAAATTGTATCGGATGAAAACATTGGCATCCCATCGGAAAAGTTTAGAAAGTATGAATCCAAATCATTTGTTGTTGGGATAATATCATTCATAATAGCTTCGAAACACAACCCTTCTGGTGTGGTTCCACCTGGATGAAGATAAGGAAACATTTTCTTAACCTTTGAAAACTTATCTACTCTGGAATCATAAGCGATTAGAATTAATGGGGAGGTTGAGTTTGAATTCCATCTATTATCATTACTGTGTGTGCTTCTTAATGAAACTACAACATCCAAGTTTTGAATCATTGAAGCCGCCTTACAAATTGAGATAACAGAGGTCATTGCGTTTATCCACTTATCTCCACCCATAGAACCACTAGCGTCAACAGAGATGTGAAGAAAAGCGTCAGAATAAGAATCGATAAAAGAGGTTGAGAAAACTCTCTCATTACCAAATCCAGCCTCAGCAATCAATCTCTTATCAATTTTACCACTATCAAGTCTAGTCCACTTTGTTTCTCTCGATTCACCTCTGACCTGTAGCTTTCTACCTAACTTAGTACCAAGTGAAATACCATTTTGAATAATTGATGTATCTTTATATCTATTATAAGAAGAAACAACTGATGGAAATATATTATCATCAATCATAGCCTGAGTTAGTTTTCTAACAACAATAACCTGACAACCTTTACCTTTAACATAATCACCAATTGTATAATCATACTCAGTTTTCATACCCTCACCCGCCGTAACTCTATCCACACCAGCTTCTTCCATAGTCTTAACAATAGATGAATCTTTTTTAGATAACTTACCAACTTTTGAGGGTTTACCATCAACAAAATCATTTTGTTTTTTAATGGCTCTATTTAATTGTTTTTTCTGAGCTTCAGTTAAGGTAACTGGCTCACCATCACCTGAACCAACGTCATTATTTTCAATCGCCTCAATTAAATCATTTAACTCTGAATCAGAAAGTTCATTAGGTGATTCACCATATTTCTCTTTATTTTTCTTAACATCTGATGCTGGTTGATTTTTCGTATCTCCATATTCATCTGTGCTTTTAAGACCATCAAGTAAATTTTTGTAAATCAGATTGACTACCTCAATAGCCACATCAAATGTCTCAGCTGTGTCATTTAGTTTTTTAACTCTACCATCACCAAAAATAGTATTATAAATTTTATCTAAATCCGGCAGAACATTTAGTCTAGTGTTCTTATTAGTTAGATTGAGTATTCTAAATATATAAGAGTCCCAATCTAAAGATGTATACTCATCGGTTAAGAGAGCCTTATCAATTACTTTGGAATGAAAATACTTATCATACATTGAATGATAATAACCTTTGTAGCCAGGTGAGGTAGAGAACACATAATAATCGATTCTCCTATCTTCAACATAATTAAGTAAATTTTTACAATGTGAAACAATCTCCCATTTATCATAACCCTTACTTTCACCAAGTAAATAAATCTCTTGCGGTATATTGTTTTCTAAGTTTCTTAGAAATGAAAAATCTGATAGTTTAATATGTGAACCTTCGTGAAGAGCCAGACCAACAACAGGGTCGAAATTTTTCTCATCAATCTTAGAACCAATGACAACCTTTTTACCATCAGTAAATGAATTATCATTAGATTGAAAAATGACTGGTATATCTGATTGATTGGTTACGATTGTAACAAAGTTTGAAATAGCTCTTCTGTAAGATGCAAGAGCCACGTGGTCAACACCTTTCTTCTGAGGTTCGTCATCTAAGAAATCAGTTCTCCTACTATCCCATTCATTATCAGCCCAAAAAGAACTAAACGGGTTTGTTCTCTGAACATTACTAGCGGAATATTTTTCCCTCAGAGCCATCGGATTGAAATGTTTCATTGTTGAATCTTTCATATTTCTCCTATCTTTCATACCTTAATATACAAAATAAATGCAATACGTGTCAAGCTTTTTTTTAATTATTTTTAGATACATCTAAATAATGACGTTCTAATTCATCCATTAGATTTAATCGATGCTCTTTAGCCATCCAACTAACGTTGTGATATTCACCGTTAAATGAACTCTGAACAACCTTAATTTTATTAGACTCAGAACTAAAAGCATATTCAACTTTTAATTCATTGTTTCCGTTTATTTTCTTTTTAAAAATGAAAGTCATATATTTTCCTTTATTATTTACGCCTAAATATACAAAAGAAATATGATACGTGTCAAGCTTTTTTTTTATTTTTTTTCAAATAATTTTTCAATTTCCTCTGTGGTCATGTAGTCCATATCCCAATGTGATGATTTCGCACCTTTAGAATGAGCACCCATTCTAACTCTTTTTTCTATGGGTCTAACTAACTTGTTACCCTTTTGATGGGGTGGGTCATAAGGACAGTTGTAACAACCTTTGCCACAACAAACTCTTCTTGCTAATAGTTCATCACGTGACATTTTAGTTATATCTTTTTTCATATTAAATGTGAAACCTCTATAAATTCAGAATTAAATTGTTTTTTAGTTATCCCACAACCTGATATAAATTTCCATTGTTTACCACCACTAAAAATCTTTTTATCTATTAATAAATCTTTGTATTGATTGTTACCAACTCCTATGCTCATCAATATTAATTTTTTCTTATATCTATAGATTGTTCGTGAGTTAGCTACAACACCATTAAAGTATGTAACACCTTGCGATTCATCACATCCAAAGTCATTAGATAAAAAATCACCATTATCCCACCAGCCAGTTTTTTCAAATTGTTTCATTGGTGTTCCCTGTATCTTATTGTAGATTATATTTCCTGATAAAATACTTTGTCGTTTATGCACCCATCGTCTGAAGCTGGAGTTACAATGTTTTAAAGTTGCTCTCCAAAATCTCTGTGGGTCTCTGGCTTTCCAATAAGCTAAAGCCCATACCAACTGACCATAACTTAGTGAGTGTCCTCTACAATAAGAATACTTCGGTGAGTGTTTAAGTTCTTTTAGGATATCAGCTTGTTCTATGTTACCACGTTTATCTTTTAGTCTAAATAAAAACTC
>MDSZ01208980.1_pt1 | contig 36372 bp, 37 predicted proteins | sample 811201 | NCBI WGS metagenome assembly MDSZ01 (sample SAMN05326647, study PRJNA326480) | marine metagenome | isolation source: seawater | place: Indian Ocean: North | collected 2010
CAATACTTATTAAAAATGTTATTGTACCAATACTAAGATTTACGTTAAGAGATATACCTTGAGCTAAGACACTCCAAGGAGACGCTCCAGTTAATGAAACAATTAATAATCCTTCTCCTAATCCAAACAAAGTTAAGCCAAAGCATAAAAAAAAGAATGTAGAAAATTTCGGCTTAAAATTATACGGCTTTTCAGAGCTCCAACTGACTTTAGGTATCTTCTTAATTTTTAAAAACATTATTTAATAATTTATTTCTATTATTGATAAAGTCTAATAATGTATTTGCCAAATGAAAAAATTTATAATCATTTTATTTTTTGTGTTCTACTCATCTATTTCTATGGCCCATGTGGCTCATTTCGATAAATACAGTAAAATTGAAATGGAGATTCTAAGAAATGGTAAATTAATTGGGTTTAATAATTATTTCTTTACCAAGAAAGGTGATGAAATGATTATAACCAATGAAATCAAATTTTCTGTAAAACTTTTAGGAACAACTATCTTTAATGTCGAAGGATATGGAGAAGAAAAATATATCAAAAATCAATTGATTTCTTTTGATTCGAAAACTTTACAAAATAATAAAAAAAAATTCGTAAATCTAATTTTTGATAAAAATAAAAATAGATTTTATATTAAAGGTTCTTCTTATAATGGGGAAGCTTCGATGGATAATATAATTGGAAATTGGTGGAACCATGAATTGCTAAAGACTGATAGCCAAATTAGTCCTTTATCAGGAAGTGTAAAAAAACAAGTTATAACCTTTATTGCAAATGAAAAGATTGAACTCTATGGTAAAACTTATGATGTTGAACGTTATAAGCTAATTTCTAAAAAAAAAGATCTTCCTGAAAATAAAAAGTTAAATTTTGATATTTGGTTTCATAAAAAAACTGGATTAATACTTAAAGTAAAATATTCCAAAATGGGTGAATGGGAATATAGAGTTAAAAATTTTGAATAAAAATTTTTTTTTTTAATTAGCTACTTTTTCTCTTTTTTTTGCAATTAATTGAGTTAATAAATCAACCATTAAATCTGATGCTTTAAATATTTCATTATGTTGAAATTCATAAGATGAATTTTTTTCTGCATCAGTTTTATCTTCAATCACTATTCCCTCATCTGGTGAGTTATCTTTAATATAAATTAAAAGTAACCAATCTTCGTCCATCGTCTCATCCCACTTGATAAATATTTCACCAGTCTCAAATCTTCTATCTACACATCTTAATATAGACATTTGTCTAGTTACATGTCTTTTGTTTAATTGAAAAACTAAACTACTCGCACTTCTATAAAAACTTTCCAGTGAAAGCTCTATTTTTTGTCTTGCGTTTGTATAATCTTTTTCTTTTTGTAATAATGTTTCTCTATCCTCATCTCCTTGGATTTTAACTCCTAAAGCTTCAACTCTTTCTCTTATTTTTTGATCTCTTATGACTCTATATTTCTCTTTTAACTTTTCTATTCTCTCTTGTAGTCCAGCATAATCATCTCTTTTTTCTCTTAAAGAAATCTTCTCTAATTTTTCAAGTTCCTTAACCTCTCTTATTCTAAATTTTTCAATTTGTTTTTCTAATTGTAACTGTTTAAGAAATTGCTTTTGTCTTTCAGCCTGTTCAATTCTAAGTAAAGCTTGTTCTTTACGTAAAAATGTTTTTAGATCCTTTTTTCTCTCTTTTTCTAATTTAATCTCTGCCTTCAAAGCTTTTTGCTTCAAGCGAGTTTGAAACTCCTCTTCTTGTATTTTTTTCTTTTGTAAAAATATTCTCTCTCTTTCTTTTTCTTCAATTTCATCTAATTTCCTTTTTCTTTTATCTTCAGCTTTTAATAATTTATAATTTGAAATTGTATCAGAAATTGTATCAAAAAATTTTTGTATATGTTTTTCTAAACTAAAATTAAGTCTTATTTTGAATAATGAATTAAATGAATTTTGAAGTTCAATTATTTTAATAATCAAACCATCTTTTTTTTTTATTATGTTTTTTTTAAGTTTTTTTTTTCTAATCCTTTTCTTTTTTATTTTAGAAAATTTTTTTTTAGATAAAGTTTTTTTTATTTTTTTCTTTTTCGATGAATGTTTTTTTATAGATTTTTTTTTTATTTTTTTCATACTTAATACAGCATATGATTTATCAATTTATTATTAATAAATATAGTCTCTTGTATTAGGCGCAGTTGTTAATTTCTTTGTTAATTGAAATTGAAATACAACCTGGTCTCCCCACTTAAAGGCCATCTCGCAAGAAGCGAGATAAAACTCCCACATTCTAAAAAATTTTTCGTCAAACATTTGAGTTATTTTGGATTGATTATTTATACATCTTTCTTTCCAATTTCTTAGGGTATGAGAATAATGCATTCTTAAAATTTCCAAATCTGATACAATTAAACCTGATTTTTCAATCGGACCTGCTACTTCACTCAAACTGGGGGTATATCCACCTGGAAAAATATATTTTGTTATCCATGGCTGGGGATCTCTAGGTTGATTTACTGATCCAATAGTATGGATTAAAGCTAATCCATTATCATTTAATAATTCACTTACTTGTTTGAAGAAAGTTTTATAAAATTTCCTCCCTACATGTTCAAACATGCCAACGCTTACAACTCGATCAAACTTTTTTTTTAAGTTTCTATAATCACAAAGTTCAAATTGAACTTGATTTTCTAAATTATACTCTTTAGCTTTCTCAGTTGCATATTTATATTGATTTTCAGATAAAGTTATTCCAGTAACTTCACACTTAGATTGTTTTGCAATTTCAATCGCAAGATGACCCCAGCCAGATCCGATATCTAAAACTTTTTGATTAGGCTTAAGATTTAATTTTTTAATTATATGATTAATTTTATTTTGTTGTGCAGTTTCTAAAGTGTCATTGTCATTTTTAAAATAAGCACATGAATATTGTCTCTTTGGATCAAGAAACAATTCGTAAAGATCATCAGATATATCGTAATGATGAGCAACATTTTTTTTAGAATTTTTTGCAAAATTAAAATTAGTTAAATATCTAATTGTTCCTTTTATTTTTTTTAAAAGATATCCAGATAAATTTATTTCATTTCTACCTATATTTTTGAAAGCTAATTCTAAAAAATCAGTTAAAGATCCATTTTCTATTACCAAAGACCCATCAGTATAAGCTTCACCAAAATATAAATCTGGATTAATTAAAAGTTTATAACTAAGATTTTTATCAAATAGTTTTAAGGTTAATGGTTTGTCTTTATCGGGATTTCCGATTATAAATTTTTGTGAATTTGCATCTATCAATATAAATCCACCTTTTTTAAATAAATTATTTAGAAAACTTGCTAATCTCATTTTTACCTACTTAATTAAAATCTAGTTTCTTTAAATCTTCAAGTAATTTTTTCTCATCTTTTTCGTCTAAAATACTCAATGGCGGTAAAATATTTTTGTATAACTTATTTTCTTTGGCAAAAAAGGTATGTAAACCTGAAACTAAATTGAATTGATCAAAAACTTTTCTGATTTTACATAATCTTTCATTCTCAGATTGTTTTTTTTTTCAACAAAGTCATTATAAACTTTTCTAGATAGTTCTGCTGTTGCATTACAAGTTGCAGTTATAATCCCCGAGCATCCTAACTCTAATCCACTCAACAATTTTAATTCAGAACCAGGCAAGATTGAAAAGTTATCAATTTTTAAATTTTGATATAAATTATATGAACTGTCTTTAACTCCCACGATTTGTTTTGGAAATTTATTAGCTAATTTCTCAACACATTCTACACTAAATTTATAACCAGATAACTTCTCAAAGTTATAAAGAATTATTTCACAATTTGAGATTTTATCAATTATTCTCGTATAAAAATCAATAACTTCTCTATCTCCATATTTGTAGTAAGCTGGAGGCATAATTAAAAATTTTTTAAATCCTAATGAGCAAGAAATTTCCATAAAATTAATTGTTTCACTTAATGAATTTAATCCAGTTCCTATTAGAAAGTTTTTTTTATATCTGCTAAGAGAAAGTTTATTTAGCAAATTAATTTTTTCACTTATAGAAATTAGTTGTGCCTGACCAGTGCTCCCAAAAACGGCAACTCCATGACAACCTCTATCAATCAAACTTTCCGAATGTTCGATTGTTTTATCTACATTTAGAGTTAAATTTTCGTCCAAAATAGACAATCCAGCGGCGTAAATTCCCCTTATTTGTGTCATGATGATATTATTATTTTAAAATAATACTTATAATAAATAAATTTTATATAAAAATATTATAAATTATGAAAACTGCTATTTTATTAAGTTATACTGGAATAGGATCAAATTTACTTCACTTGTCATATTGTCACCAAATTGCAAAAAAATATGGTCCAATTACAATCATAACACTTTGTAAAAATTTAAATCAAGCTTTATCAAAAGATCCATTAATTAAAGAAGTTATCTATTTTGACAGATATTACAAAAAATTAACTGATATCTTTTATTTAAGCAATTTTTTATCAACACTAAAAATTGATAATATTTTTATTTTTTATCCAAGTATTAGATTTTTTTTAGCGTCTAAAATAGCAAAAATAAAAAATGTTAAAAGTTATCCTTTATTTAAAAAAAAAAATTTACATTTAGTAAATGCAGCTAAAAAATTTACAGAAAAGGTTTTGAACATAAAAAATTGCCCAACAGAGTCAAAGATTTTTATTGATAAATTTGAAAGAGAAAATGCTTTAAAAAAAATAATAAATAATAAAAAAAATGTAATACTTGGAATAGGGTCATCAGGCCCATCTACAAGATGGGGATCTAAAAATTTTATAGATTTAATAAAAATATTATTAAAAAAAAATGATTTTTATTTTTTTTTACTCTGCGGTCCAAATGAGAAAGAAATTGCTGATACTATAAAAAAAGAAATTGATAATGATTATTGTATATCTTTAGACAAAGAAAAAATTTCAGAAATTGTTCCACTTATTTCATTAGCAGATATATATGTCGGAAATGATTCTTTTGGCCAACATGTAGCCTCTCAGTGTAACATTCCCAGTATTATAATTATGCTTGATACTCCTAAGGCTTACAGTGATTACAGTGTTAATCAGTTCAGAATTTTACCTGAAAATATTAATGAAAATGACATTTCCCATGACTCAAAATTTTCACCAGACTCAATTAAAGTAGAGCAAGTTGTAGAAAAAATATTTTCAATTCTTAAATTATAAAGCGTCTTTTAAAACTATTTCTTTTGCCTCATTTACAATTGATGCTAATCTAGTTAATTCTGGGCTAACATCAGGATGAATCTTTTTCATTATTTTTTTATATGATTTTAATATTTGTTCTTTAGTGTATTTTTTTTTTGAGTCTAAATTGAGAATCTTATAAGCCTCCTCTAATGAAATACTTTGATTATTTAAATTTGTACTAGTTTGATTGAAATTAAATCTTCCTGAATTTCTAAGAAATTTTAATAATCCCCAGATTCTAATAATTTGCATTAAAGATAAACCCGCTTTTGTTTTAATTAGCGGCAAAATCATTAAGACAAAAGGGAGAGAAAATATGAACCTGCCAGCATAAACCATTACAATTGCAAGAATTATAGACAAAATTATAGTAAAAGATCTTATTCCTTTTGAAATTTTTCTACTTGATGTTTTGGCAAACCAATTAAGTAATAAATAAACTAGGACAAAAATAATAAGTGTTAAGAAAAAAATATTCATGTATTAAGTTATTTTTAAATGAAAATACCACAATTAAACAAAAAACCTGAAAAAAAAACTTGTCACAATATAGAGTGGGAAGACAATTATAGCTGGATACATCAAGATAACATCCTAGATGTTTTAAAAGATAGTAAAAAATTAAACCCAGACGTAAGAAAATACTTAGAGGAAGAAAATTCCTATACAGAATTTCATCTGTTAGATACTAAAAATACTCAAAAAAAATTATTTGATGAAATTAAAGGAAGAATAAAGTTGGATGATGAATCTCTTCCTTTTAAAGATTTAAATTATGAATATTGGAATAAAACTACAACTAAAGGAAATTATTCTATCAAATTAAGAAAAAAAATTGGAACTAATATTGTTGAAGAAATTTGGAATGGAGATGAAGAAAAAGCAAAACTTAATGTAGAGTATTTTGGTATTGGAGATTTAGAAGTAAGTTATAATGATAAGTATTTAGGATACTCTTTAGACACCAAGGGATCTGAATATTATACTATTTACATTCGGGATATTAATTCTAAAAAATTAATTACAGAAAAAATTGAAGAAACAACTGGAGGGATTACTTTTAGTTTAGATGATAAATATATTTTTTACTCAAAACTAGATGAAAATCACAGACCAAGAAAAATCTATAGACATAAATTAGGCACCAGTTCTAAAAAAGATGAATTAATTTTTGAAGAAAAAAGTGAAGCTTTTACAGTTGGAATTGGATTGAGTTCTGATGAAAAATACTTTTTTATAAATACCTCAGATCACAATACATCTGAACAATACTATTTTGATGTTAACGAAAAAGAACCAAAACCCAAGTTAATAAAAAAAAGAAGAAAAGGAATTCTTTATACAGTGAATTCATGGAATGGATATTTCTATAATCATACAAATGAAAACGCAGAGGATTTTAAAATTGACATATGTGATGATTTATCAAATCAAAACTGGAAAACTTACATTGCTGCTAAAGATGAAGTTTTAATTGGTGGTTTAACTTTTTTAAAGAGTTGGATTTTAAGAGCTGAGATCTCAAATGCACTTGGAAAAATATTTGTGAAAAATATTGATACTAATATAGAAGAAGAAATTAAATTTACTGATGAGAAAGTAATTGAACCAGGCATTTCTTTGAAACAAAAAGATAGAAACACGGACTATATTTATTTAAATTACTCATCGCCGAAAACTCAAACTAGAGTTTATTCATACAATTTAAAAACTAAAGAAAAAAAATTAATTAAAGAGGTAGAAATTCCGTCAGGTCACAATCCAGATGATTATATAGTTGAAAGACTAGAATGTTCATCACATGATGGAAGGTTAGTACCTCTTACGATCACAAGACATAAAAATACAAAACTAGATGGTAATGCAAATTTATTACTTTATGGTTATGGATCATACGGAAATTCAATGAGTGCAAGTTTCTCCTCAACAAAATTGAGTTTAATAAATAGAGATATAATTTGGGTTACTGCACATATCAGGGGTGGTATGGAAAGAGGAATGAAGTGGTGGAAAGAAGGAAAATTACTTAATAAAAAAAATACTTTTGAAGATTACATAGCAGTAGCTAAATATTTAATAGAAAAAAAATATACATCAAAAAAAAAAATAATAGGAATGGGAGGCTCTGCTGGAGGACTTTTAATGGGAGCAGTTGTTAACCAAGCACCAGAACTATTTTTAGGAATGATAATGGCTGTTCCTTTTGTCGATTCTTTAACTACTAACTTGGACCACTCTTTACCTTTAACAGTTGGAGAATTTGATGAGTTTGGAAATGCAAAAGATAATAAAGATCATTTTGATTATATTTTTTCATATGCTCCATATAATAATATAAAAAAAATGGACTATCCTCACATATTAATTACAACAAGTTTAAGCGATAATAGAGTTTTGTTTGATGAACCAGCAAAATTTACAGCGAAATTGAGAGAATATAAAACTGACAATAATCTTTTGCTTTTAAAAACTGAAATGAACGCAGGACATGGTGGTAAATCTGGAAGAGATAGTGCGATTGAAGAAGTTGCACTTGATTACTCATTCGCATTAAAGATTGCAAAAAAGATTTAGTATTCACCACTTGAAATTTTTAATTTGATTATTACATAAACATTGTAAGTCGCCTAATGGGGCTTATTAAATTAACCTTGCTAATAAAGGAGGAAACTATGACAAGTAGGGATCTATCTATATTTAACTCACTAAGACCATTTTCAATTGGTTTCGATGATATGTTTGATCAATTCGAAAACATGTTAGGAAATGGAGGGTTAACTATGCAATCCAATTACCCACCTTACAACATTAGAAAAACTGGTAAAGACAACTATGCAATTGAAGTTGCTTTAGCCGGTTTTAACAAAAATGATGTTGAAGTTGAGTTTGAGGATAATTTATTAACTGTAAGAACAAAAGAAGTTAATAAATCTGATGAAAAATCAAATAACGGTGAAATTATTCATAAAGGTATTTCACAAAGACAATTTGCAAGATCTTTTACAATTGCAGAAGATGTAAAAGTAAATTCTGCTGAATTAAAAGATGGTCTTTTAACAATATCATGTGAAAAAGTTGTACCTGAATATAAAAAGAAAAAACTTATTGAAATTAAATAAGTAAAACCTTGCTTGTGGGGATTTTCCCCACAGGTATTAAAAGCATCCGTTAGATACAAATCCAATTACAATAAAGTTTTTATCAACTTCAAATCTTCTTTCACAAAGTATTCCATATTTTTTTGTATTATAAATCAGTTCTAGATTCCCTTTTTCATTTTTAAAATCTTCATCAGGCTTACCTAGCTCTGTTTGCAAATAATTTGAAGTTTTTCCGATATATTGACTTAATTTTTCATTCTCCTCTTGAACAATTTCATTTGTTTTATTTTTAATAGTTTGGCAACCATTAAGCAGGCCTATAAAAAATAAATATACCAAAACGATTTTTAATTTACTCATTGTCTAATATTAACACTCAAAATAGTGCAGAAATATAAACTTATAAGTTGAATTATGTTAATAAGCACAGATTTTTTAGGGAATTTTTAATAAGAATCTAATATTAATCAACTTTAGGAGGATTAATGTTAGAAAAATATTTTAATTATAGAAAACATAAAACAGATTTTAAAACAGAAGTAATAGCTGGAGTTACAACTTTTTTAACGATGGCTTATATTATGTTTTTAAATCCGTTTATATTATCAGGAGAATTTGCTGGGCCGGAAAAAGGTTTCTTTGACTTTGGAGCTGTATTTACAGCGACCATACTTGCTACTGCTCTTGCATGCTTCATCATGGCCTTTTACGGAAAAACATGGCCTATTGGATTAGCACCAGGTATGGGAATTAATGCTTTTGTTGCTTTTGGAGTGGTTGCTGGAATGGGATATACACCTCAAGCAGCATTAGGAGCCGTATTGGTTGCTGGTATCTTATTTTTAATAATATCATTAACACCAATTAGAGCGTGGCTTATTAACTCCATTCCTAGAAGTTTAAAACTTGGAATAGGTGCAGGAATTGGATTATTTTTAGCAATTATTGGACTAGAGATTATGGGTGTTGTTGCAGACCATCCTGTTACATTAGTTACTTTAGGTGATATTAAAAATCCGTTAATTTTACTTGCCTGTCTTTGTTTTGTTTCAATGATTGTTATGGAAAAACTAAACGTTAGAGGTAATATTATTATTGGAATTTTAGCTTTTAGTATAATTGCTTGGGTAAGTGGACTTGCAAAATTTAATGGTGTTGTTGGTGAAATTCCACCAATGACGTATTTATTTGATTTTGACCTCACCGCTGCATTTACAGCTGGAATGTCTACAGTAATATTTACATTATTATTTATTGACTTCTTTGATACAGCAGGAACTTTAACTTCTGTTGCCAATGTCGCTGGAAAAGTCGACAGTAAAGGAAAAGTTGAAGATATCGATAAAGCAATGATGGCGGATAGTGTTGGAACTGTTGCTGGTGCATTTATGGGAACCACTACTGTAACAAGCTACGTAGAGTCTGGAGCTGGAGTAAAAGCTGGTGGAAAAACAGGAATGACCTCTCTAACTATTGGCGTTCTATTTTTGGCTTGCTTATTTTTTGCTCCTTTAGCGACTAGTTTGCCAAAAGAAATAGATGGAGCTGCACTATTATATGTTTCAGTTTTATTTGTAAGAAACATTACAGACATTGAATGGGATGATATTGGTGAGTCTGCTCCTGCAGTCCTTGCAATGATTTCAATGCCTCTGACTTATAGTATTAGCAATGGTATAGCTTTGGCATTTATATCTTATGCTTTAATTAGACTTTTTACTGGTAAGTTTTCAAATACTTCACCAGCAATTTGGGTTATTGCAATACTTAGTGTTATTAGTTTTGCTGTTGCATAATAAAAAATAACTTAATATTTTTAGGGCTGGATAATTTTACCAGCCCTATTTATGTTTCTCTAAAATTTTTTCTATAGGTAGTTCTTCATAGTGTTCCGTTGGTTGAACAATCCAAGGATCTGACTCCAGCTTTACTGGACAAAAATCTGGTTCAAAAGAAGATGATTTTTTTTTCCATAAACATGCAGTTTTTACTTCTTTTATAAAATTTTTTGTTGGTTCGTATTTTTTTAGCCATTCAATACTTTTGTTCAATGTTAAACCTGTGTCAGATAAATCATCAACTAAAAGAACTCTTTCAAAATCCTCATTTTTTGCTAAAGAACTTATTTCTCTAGCAAACATGAGTTCTCCTTGCTGATCTTCCATTTTTTTTCCTGAATAACTTTGAATTACTATATAAGCGATAGGTAATTTTAAAATTCTAGATAATATGTCAAGAATTGGTGCAGCTCCCCTCATAATTCCTACTAATACTGTTGGTTTGTAATTATTATGAATTTCTATTGCTAGTTTCTCAACTATTTTTGTATATTCATCAAAATTGATAATTAATTTCTCTGCCATAAAATTTTTTATCATATAAATATAAATATAAAAGAATAAAAATTATGAAAATATACGACTGCTTTATGTATTTTGATGAAGAAGTGGTAGTTGATGTTAGACTTAATACACTAGATAAATTTGTTGACTATTTTGTAATTGTAGAAAGCAAATTCACTCATAAAGGAGACCCTAGAGATTTAAAATTTAATCATAAAAAATTTGAAAAATTTAAAAATAAAATCATTTATTTAGTTTATGATGAAAATCCAAAAAAATTAAAAGAAATAAATTCTAAAGATGGTGTATTCGAGAAGACTAAAAAATATATCTTCAATGCTATTTGTAGAGAAAATGGTCAAAGAAATTATATTGAAAATGGTTTAGTCGAGGCAGAAAATGAGGATATAATTTTAATATCTGATGTAGATGAAATTCCTGATTTATCTAAAATAAATTTTAATAAGCTTGATGAAAAGATAATCATATTTGAACAAAATATGTTTTACTACAAATTTAACTTACATTTGCCTGATTTAATTTGGGGAGGTACAAAAGGCTGCAAAAAAAAACACTTAATCAATCCACAGTGGCTTAGAAATATAAAAAATAGGGGATATTCTTTTTTTAGAATAGATGCATTGTTTTCAAAAATAAAATATATGAGTGTAAAAATTATCAATAATGGTGGCTGGCATTTTACAAATATCAAAACTGCAGAAGAAATTGAACATAAATTAAAATCTTATTTGCACCATAGAGAATTTGATGTAAATCCGTTATCAGTAAATCAGATAAATGAGATCATAAAAGAAAAAAAAGCAATTTATGATTTAAATGTTGATAAATCTGTGAGTAAAATAGGAAGTGGAAAAAAATTAGAAAAATTTGAAACTAATAAACTTCCAATTTATATTCAACAAAATTTAAATAATCTAAAAGAATGGATAGATTAATATGAAAGCATATTGGATAGCAAAGGTAAATGTTGATGACAATGAAGCATACTCTGCGTATGCTAAACGAGTTACACCAGCTTTAGCTAAATATAATGGGAAGTTTTTAGTTAGAGGTGGAAAATTTGAAATTCTTGAGGGTAAAAATGAATATGAAAGAAATGTAGTGGTAGAATTTCCTTCAATTGATATTGCTAGAAAATTTTATAATTCAAAAGAGTATCAAAAAGCTAAATCTTTTAGAGATGGAAAAGCAGACTTTAATGCTATTATTATTGAGGGCGTCAATACTGAATAGGCTCAGGGTCTATACTTCTCCACAAATACCAAGTTGCAACTGAACAATAAGGAGTAAATCTTTTATTTAATAACTTTACATAATTTGGTGGAGGTAAATATTTTTTCTTATAATTTTTTGAAATTCCTCTTAAAAGACCAATATCTTGAATAGGCCAAATATTTGGTCGATTATAAGTAAATAATAGAATCATTTCAGCTGACCATCTACCTATTTGTCTTAAATTTGATAAATAAATAATTGCCTCCTCATCAGACATTTTATTAATTAATCTAGGATTAAATGATTTATTTAAAATTTGTTTAGCTAAACTTTTTATTCCTTTTACTTTTTGTTTGCTTAAACCACAGCTTTTTAATTGATCAAAAGAAAGTTTTGATACCATTTTTGCGTTAATTTTGTTCTTACATTTTTTTTTAAATTTTAAAAAAACAGAATTTGCTGCTGCAACACTAATTTGTTGCCCAATTATGCTTTTACATAATGAAAAAAAAATATCTTTTCTAGATGTTAAGATTGTTTCGGAAGGAGAATTATATTTTTTAATTAAAATAGACATAACTTTATCTTTTTTTGACAAATATTTTTTTGCTTTACTCCAATACTTTGGTGTTTTACTCATGTCTTGTATTCGATGGTATTTTTTCTTTATGGTAAATTTCTCTTCTAAGAATAATTAAAGAAGAGGTGACTACTAATAATGCACCTAATAATGTTTTGATTGTGGGAATTTCATCCCAAATTAAATATCCAAAAAATATACCAAAGACTAAAGCTAAATATTTTAAAGGTGATACAAGTGAAACTTCAGATAATTTAAATGACTGACTAAGCCATAAATTTGCAGCACCTCCCAAAAGCCCAAGCATACACAATAATAATAAATCATTCATTTGCGGCATTATCCAACCAAAAGGTATTGTGAATAAACTTACCAAAGTGATCGCAGCCGAAAAATTTAAAGAAATTAACCACACAGGTTCTGTCGTTGATAGTTTTCTTATTAAAATTGCTACATAAGATAACCCTAAACAAAATATAATTGGATAAACATAATAAATATTTAATGATTGGTAACCTGGTTCAGTGATTACGATTATACCTACAAAACCAATTAATACTGCAAGCCATCTGTAAAAACCTACTTTTTCATTTAACATAAATATTGAAAAAATTGTTGTAAAAATTGGAGCAGCGAAAGAAATACTTACAACAGTTGCTAATGGTAAATTTCTTAAAGCTACAAATATTGCAAGTAAGGCTATCAATCCAAAAAAACTTCTCAAAAAATGTAAACCTGCCCTTTTTGTGTAATAAAAATTTTTAATTCTATTTTTTGGCATTATTAAAAAATAAAGTAGCAATCCAAAAAATCCTCTAAAAAATAATACTTGTCCTAAAGGATAATGTTCAGACCATTTAACGATTAAATCCATAATAGAAAATGCACATACGGACATAAACATGTACAAAAAGCCTAATTGATTTTTTGAAAACATAAGAATAATTTGTAGATTAAATTAAAGTATAATCAATGGAAATTGCAATTTTAGCATTAGGATGTTTTTGGGGACCAGAAATTAGGTTTAGTAAACTTGAAGGAATTGTAAAAACTGAGGTTGGTTATTGTGGAGGCAATAATAAAGATACAAATTACAAAGAAGTTTGTACTGGAAAAACAAATCATGCAGAAGTTGTTAAATTGGAATTTGATCCAAATATTATTTCTTATGAAAAAATTTTAGAATTCTTTTTTGAAATACATGATCCAACAACTTTAAACTCTCAAGGTCCAGATATTGGAACTCAGTATAGAAGTGAAATTTTTTATTTAAACGATAAACAAAAATCTATTGCCGAAAAAGTTAAAAAAAAAGTTAATGAAGAAATGGGTGGAAAGGTAGTAACCAATATAACTTTATCTAAAAACTACTGTCCAGCTGAAGAATACCATCAAAGATATTTAGAAAAAAGATAATATGTCTTTAGTAACAACTAAATGGTTAAAGGACAATTTAAATAAGGTAAAAGTTATTGACTCATCTTGGCATATGCCTCAAACAAAAAGAAATGGTTTTGAGGAGTATAAAAAACAACATATTCAAAATACTATTTTTTTTGACATAGATAAAAATTCAAAACAAAATACAGATTTACCTCATATGCTAACTGACAAAAATTCATGGGAAAATATTGTATCTGAAATGGGAATAAACAATGAAGATAAAATAATTATTTATGACAATTCAGATGTTATAAGTTCATGCAGATGTTGGTATAATTTTATTTATTTTGGTCATAATCCAAATCTAGTCCATGTTTTAGATGGTGGCTTGAAAAAATGGATTAGTGAAAATAATCCAATAACAAACAATTTAACTGAGATTAAAAAAAGTAATTATATTGCTAATGAAAAAAAACAGCTGGTAAAAAATAAAGCTGAAATAGACAAAAATATTTCTAAAAAAGAATTTATAGTTATTGATGCTAGAAGCAAAGATAGATTTGAAGGTAAAGTCACTGAACCAAGAAAAGGTTTAAGAAGTGGATCAATTAAAAATTCATTTTGTTTGCCTTACTCTGACCTAATAAATCCTGATAGAACTTTTGTTAATAATGATAAAATTTTAGAGAAATTCAAATCTATTAAATGTGACCTAAATAAAAATCTTACATTTTCATGTGGTTCAGGTATAACTGCATCTGTTTTAGCTCTTGCTTATTCTTTAATAGATAATAAATATAACCCTACAATTTACGATGGTTCATGGAGTGAATATGGAAAATTTTAATTTATGAAAAGATCAACTAAAATTACATTTATAATAATAACATTTTTTTTAATCATAGCTATCGTTGTAATTGGTAGAATGATGATCGGAAATCATTTTGCAAAAAAATTTAGTAAAAGACCACCCCCAGGAATCATCGTAACAGAAGTTATTGAAATTGATTTTTCTGAAAAAATTCAAAGCTTTGGGACAGCTATTTCTAAAAAAAATGAATCATTTAGAATTAAAAGAAGTGACCTGATTAAAGAATTAGACCTTAAAGAATATGTAAAAAAAGGAGAAGTAATAGTAAAACTAAATAATAGAGATATTATCGCTCCTTTCAGTGGTGTTTTAGGTTATAGAGGTATAACAGGAGATATTTTAGACTCCAATAACTCCATTATTATTACTTTGGATGATAACTCAGTTATTTATTCAGATTTAAAAATTCCAGAAATTTTTGCTAATGAAATTAAAAAAGGATTACCTATTACGGCTAGATTTTCAGGTAATAAAACCAAAGTTTACAAAGGAACAGTTTCTGCAGTTTCAAGTAGAATAAATGCAGAAACTAGAAGTCTTTTAATAAGGGTTAAGATCGATAATGAGGATGCTGGTTTAATTCCTGGCTCACTTTTAGAGGTCACAGTAAATTATAATAAAAGAAATTCTCTTGGAATACCAGATACAAGTATAATGTTAGAAGGAGAAAAAATATACGTTTACAAAGTATCAGATGAAAATATTGCTAATAAAACAGAAATTAAAATTGGAATAAGAAATGCTGGCTATGTTGAAGTTCTATCTGGATTAATTGAAGGAGAAAGTATTGTTGCAGAAGGGCTAAAAAAAGTTAGGCCAAGAGGTAAAATTAAACCGATTAAAAGATAATGTATATAACTGACGTTAGTATAAGAAGACCGGTTGTTGCTTGGGTAATGTCCCTTATATTAATTGTATTTGGTATATTTGTATTTTCTGAATTACCTGTAAGAGAATTACCTAATGGATTACAACCACCTGTTGTCCAAATCAAAGTAGATTATAAATCTGCATCAGCTCCAATTATTGATCAAGAAGTAACACAAGTCATTGAAGACGTTGTTGGTGGTGCAGAAGGAATTAAAAATATTGATTCATCATCTGAAAATGGTAGCAGCACGATTAATGTAGAATTTAATACTGATATTAATTTAGACAATGCTGCTAATGATATAAGAGAAAGAGTTGCAAGAATAGTTGACAATTTGCCAAGTGAAGCAAATGCACCTCAAATATTAAAACAAGCAGCTGGATTTTCAACTACTATGTGGATATCGGTTACTTCATCAACTTGGAATGATTTAGAACTAGGAGATTATACTGAAAGATATCTAGTTGATCAATTTTCAAGTGTCAAAAATGTAGGAAGAATTAGAACTGGAGGTTTAAGAGACTTAAGTGTAAGAGTATGGATTAATCCAATAAAACTAGCAGCTAACAATTTAACTATTCAAGAAGTTGAGGCCGCACTCAGAAAAGAAAATATTAGTTTGCCAGCTGGCACTCTGGAGGCAAATAATATTGATTTAACATTAAATTTAGACAAATCCTACAATAACATTGATAAACTAAAACAACTTCCAATTAAAAAAAACAAAAGTAATATTGTAAGACTGTCAGATATTTCAAACATTGAATTTGGACCAGTATCTGAAAAAACTCTTTTTAAAGCACAAACAAAAAATACATTAAATCAGAAAACTGTTGGAATTGGTATTTATGCAAAAAGTGGTGCTTCTACTGTTGAATTATCTAAAGATATTCGAAAAAAAATAGTTGAAGTTAAAAAAACATTGCCTGAAGGTATTGATATGGAAGTTGCTTTTGATAGAGCAACTTATGTTGGCACAGCAATAAAGGAAGTATACAAAACCTTAATAATTGCATTTATATTAGTTATTGCAATCATTTACTTATTTTTAGGTAATTTAAAAGCTGTAATAGTTCCAGCTGTTGCTTTACCTGTAAGTTTAATAGCATCTTTTCTAGGAATTTATTTATTTGGTCTATCAATAAATATATTTGTTCTTTTAAGTTTTATTTTAGCAATAGGGATTATAACTGACGACTCTGTTATCATGACTGATGCAATATATAGACGCATTGAAAATGGAGAATCTTCATTATTGGCCGCATATAAAGGTTCAAAACAAATTAGTTTTGCAATAATAGCTACAACCTTAATCTTGGTTGCAGTATTTCTGCCATTAATTTTTATTGATGGAATTGCTGGAACTCTTTTTAGAGAAACAGCTATAGCATTATCTTTTTCAATCATAGTATCTTCATTCGTAGCTCTAACTTTGTCACCAATGTTAGGAAGTAAATTTTTGATTAAAAAACCAAAACAAAATTTTTTTATTCTAAAATTCGATAAATTTTTCAAAGCTTTTTCAAAATTCTACCAAGAAACCCTTTTATTTTGGCTTAATAAAAAAAATATAGTTATCTCATTTCTAATTTTAATAATTATTGGATCTAGCCTACTGTATAAGTTTACAAAGAAAGAATTATTACCTATGGAAGATAGAGGGGTTTATCTTGTTCTAGGTTTTACTGATGAAGGTAGTTCCTTTGAGTATACAGAAAAAAGGGCTGAGGATGTAGAAAAACGATTAATCCCTTTACTTCAAGCTGAAGATAGTCCTTACAAAAGATTTATAATGAGAGTACCAGGATTTGGAACTAATAAAAACTCTTTTAATAGTTTTATAATTATTGCCTTACTAGATGATTGGAAAAATAGAAAACAAAATTCACAATCGATAATGAGGCAAGCAATCGGTAAAATTGTTACAGTGCCAGAAACGGTTGCCTTTCCTATATCCCCTCAATCCATAAGAGTGTCCAGCTATAACAAACCAGTTCAAATGGCTCTATTAGGTAATAGTTATGAAGAGCTTGAAAAAAAACAAAATGAAATAATTTCAAAATTAAGAAAAAACAAAAATTTATCTAGGATAGAGTCTGATTATTCACGAAATAAACCAGAAATAAAATTATCAATTAATAAAAATAAAGCTAAAGATCTAGGAGTTTCAACAGAGTCAATCGGAAAAACTCTAGAAACTCTATATGGCGGTAAAACTGTAACTAAATTCAACAAATTAGGAAAAGAATATCCTATTATTCTCCAACAATATTTAGTTGATAGGAGAAGCAAAGAAGGTTTAACAAAAATTTTTGTAAGATCAAATACTACAGGTAAGCTTATCTCATTAGCAAATTTAGTTGAATTTAAAGAAGAAGGATCAGCAAAGAAATTAGCAAGATATAACAGACAAAGAGCTGTCACAATATCAGCAAATATATCTGAAGATTATACTCTTACAGAGGCAATTGAATATCTAGAACAAACTTTATCTGAATCTGAAATTAAAAATCAAATCGCATGGAAAGGAAAATCTGAAGAATTAAAAGAAACTAGTAATGAATTATTTATCATTTTTGGTTTGGCTCTATTGACCGCCTATTTGGTTATGGCTGCAACTTTCAACTCATTTATTCATCCATTTATAATAATATTAACTGTTCCACTTGCTTTATTTGGTGGTTTAATATTCATACTATTTTTAAATAGTTCTATTAATATTTTTTCACAAATTGCTCTTGTTATACTAATTGGAATCTCTACTAAAAATAGCATTCTAATTGTTGATTATGCTAATCAATTAAGAGCTGCAGGTAAAAATATAGAATTATCAATCAAAGAAGCATGTGATCTTAGATTTAGACCAATTATGATGACTTCCATTAGTACTATGATTGCTATGATACCACTTGTAATAGGAAATATTGGACCAGGTGCTGGGGAATCTTCTAGATTAGCTGTAGGAGCTACAATTTTAGGAGGAATGATTATTTCTACATTCTTTACATTATATGTAACTCCAACTATGTATTTAGCTCTTGCTAAAAATACTAAAAGAATCGACTCTGTTGATATTGAACTAAAAAAACAGTTACGTTAAAAAATTATATATTTATTTTTATTTAATCTCTTCTCACATTTTTTTAGTTGCAATCTATATTTATCAGATTGATTTTTGACTTTTTTTGCTAATTTAATTACTTTTTGATTATTTCTATAATCTTTATAAGCACCCCAGCCCTCATGGTAAGCTATATATTGTCTAAATGCATCTTTCATGGAAATTTTTAAAATAGAATTTGATTTATCTGTATACCATCCAATAAAATCTACACTATCTTTAAACCTTGTCCTTGTCGCTAATGTATTTCCAGTTTCATTTTTATATTGTTCCCATGTTCCTTTAACAGCTTGTGAATAACCAAAGGAACTTGAGGGTCTTTTAAATGGAATAATTTTAAATATCTTTTGTCTTGCTGGTTTTGCCAACCAATCAAAGTCTGATTCCATTTTAATTATTGCTAACTGAATATGAATGGGTGTTCCCCATTTTTTTTCTGTCTTTTTTGCGTATTTGTACCATAAGTATCTTTCATTAAAAATTGAACAACTATCAGATGTATTTTTTGGTATCGAGGAACAAGCAGAAATAAACAAGATTAATAGAATTAAAAAAAAATTTAATTTTTTATACATATTTTTTTTTTATATTATATAAAATATAAATTACTAAAACTCCTAAAAAATTACCTAATAAATCACTTAACTGAAACATTCTATTTGGAACAATATAATGAAATAATTCAAGTATAATTGACAGTAGGAATAAATATTTTACTAAAAAAAAATATTTTTTTTTATTCTGGTAAGCCAAAACTCCAAAAATTGATAAAATAGCAAAAGCATAAAAATGATTAGAAGAAATATAAAAAAAATCACCAGTAACTTGAGGTTGTTTTGTCAAGTCATTGTAAAGAATATATCCAGATAAACTGCCAGGATATAAATAAAATAAAATTAATAATAAGTTAATAAAATGAAAAATTACTTTTAAAAACTTGTTTAATTTTATCATATAATTTTTTTTATATATTTTATATTATTTATCAGTTATCAAAATAAATTATATGACACATTTAATTTTAATTAGGCATGGACAAAGTGTATGGAACCTAGAGAAAAGGTTTACAGGTTGGGTTGATGTAGACCTTACTAGTATTGGTAAATTAGAAGCGTGTAAAGCTGGTGAGAGAATAAAAGAGCTAAATATTAAATTAGACTATTTCTATTCTTCATTTCAACTAAGAGCTATTAACACCTTAAAACTTATAAAAAATACCTTAAGAAATAAAAATGAAATTATAAAAGCTTGGGAATTAAATGAAAGACATTATGGAAATTTAACTGGTTTAAATAAAGATGAAATGAAAAAAAAAATTGGTGAAAAAAAAATTTTAGAATTTCGAAGATCTTGGGATATCAGACCAGAACCTTTAAACAAAACTAGTCCCTATCATCCATTAAATATCAAAATATATGAAAATATTCCAAAAAAAAATATTCCAAACACCGAATCCTTAGAGGATACTTATAATAGAGTAGTGCCCTATTATAAGAAAGAAATGGAAAGTAAATTAAGTGATCAAAAAAGTATATTGATTTCAGCTCATGGAAATTCAATTAGAGCTTTATGCAAATATTTATTTAAACTAGATAACAAAAAAATATCCAATTTGGAAATACCTACTGGAAACCCTTTAATGATTCAACTTGATCAAAAATATAAAATAAAAAATTGTAAATATCTTATTAAAGAAAGGGCTAGGGACTTAATTATTTTTTAATAATTTTTTATAAATATCAAGGTTAGTAAGATGTTTAAATTTATTTTCACTCTCAAAACCAGATAAGTTTTCTGATTTCATTAAATTATTCCATATTGTTGATATAGGAAAATTATAAGCTGGCATATCAAAATTATTATCACTAATTATTTTTTTATTGAGAATTTGACATCCCGTATAAATATAATCATTCTCATTTTTTTTCGTTAATATATTTTTAACTAAATTAAAATCTCCCTTTAAATGTTTATCAAAACTAAGTTTTTTATCGACTACCAATAATATATTATTATTTTTATTTAAAAAATAAAATTGGATCATTTTTTTTATAGTTTTTACATAACTTTGATCCCAAATTGTATCTGGATTAAAAATCAAAAAATGTTCTTCAGTCTTAGGAGATAATTTCATCATATTATAAATACCTCCCCCTGTATCTAAAATCTCATCCCCATCTTCAACTATTTCAATTTCTATATTAAAATTTTTTTTTTTAATAAAATATTCAATTTTTTCTTTTAGATAAAAAGTATTTAATTTAATTTTTTCAATATTTAAATCTTTTATCAAATTAATGGTGTTTTCTAACAAAGTTAAATCATTTATTTCTAAAAGAGGTTTAGGAATTTTTAATGTAAGAGGATTTAGTCGTTTTCCATACCCAGCACACATTATAAATGCTGTACTAATTTTCATTTTAAATTCCTTATTTTTTTAGAAAAATATATATCAAATATATTTTTTAGAATTTCAAATTTTTTATTTTTCTTCATTCTTAATTCTATTAGTCTCCAAGCATAAGGTATTAAATTCAAATATATTTTTTTTTTATCTCTTTTCGCAAGTCTTGTAAAAATTCCTATGATTTTCATATTTCTTAATACTGAAAATATTTCAAAATCATTTAAAAAATCAATTTTATTAAAAGATTTTTTTTTAGATCCAATATAATAATTAAAAATTTTTTCCTTCAATTTATTATTTGAAATAAATCTTACATCATCAATTAAAGATGCTAAATCATATGCTTCATTTCCAATTACTGCATCTTGGGAGTCAATAATAGCTAACTGATTTTTATGTTTCATTAAATTTGATACATGAAAATCTCTATGTACAAAAACTTTATTTTTCAATTTTAAATTTGACAATAAAAACTTTATTTGTTGATGAATAGATAAATTTAGTTTCTTTAATACTTTTTTTGATACAAATTTTTTTGTGTACCAATCTGTAAATAACTTAGCTTCAGAATATAATTTATCGTGATCATAATTGGGAATTTTATAAATTTTACCTTTAAAATTTTTACTTTTGAAATTTCTTATTTTTTGAATTTTATTTAGTAAATCAATAGATTTTCTGTACAAGTTTATTTTATTCATCGGATATTTTTTTAATAGTTTATAAATAGTATCTTTTCCAAAATCTTGTATTTCTATAAAATCTTCTTTGTAATTCTCACTAATTAATTTAGGTGCTAAAATTTTATTTCTAATTAATATTTTATTTACTGCATCATAAATTAATAGATTTTTTTCTTTTTCTTTTTTTGAAAAAACTATAATTGAATTTTTTTTAGCATTTTTTTTTCTATAAAAATTTCTAAATGACGCATCACCTTTAATCTTTTTTAATTTTACATTATCTAATTTCATCGATTTCTAATTTTTTATACCCTTGAATATTTACAGTTCTTTGATTGTTTTTGTTCCCATATTCAAAAAATAAACTTATTTTATTTTTGATTATCTTGTCTATTTTTTCTGGCCATTCAACTAAAGTTAAAATTTTCTCATAATTTTCAAATAATCCAATATTATCTATCTCTTGACTGCTCTTTAATCTAAATAAATCATAATGTTGAATTATAAAATTTCCTACATCATATTCGTTTACTAAATTAAAAGTTGGACTTGTTACTTCTGTTATTTTTAAATTATTTTTTTTTTGAAAATTATTAATAAGGTGTCTTATAAAAGTAGTTTTTCCAACTCCTATCTCTCCATATAAAAATACAACATCGCCTCTTTTTAATATCTGGGAGAATTTTTTAGCTAATTCAGCTGTATTAACTTCTAAAGAAATATCAATTTTTTCGCTATTAGTAGCGATAGGCATCAGGTTTATATGGGCCTTCAGGGGTTACACTAATATAATCTGCTTGATCTTTAGACATTTTGGTTAATTTTGCACCAACTTTTTCTAAATGTAATCTAGCTACTTTTTCATCAAGATGTTTTGGTAAAACGTAAACCTTGTTTTCATATTTGTCTGAATTATTCCATAATTCTATTTGTGCAGTAACTTGATTAGTAAACGAAGCACTCATTACAAAGCTTGGGTGTCCAGTTGCACAACCTAAATTTACAAGTCTTCCTTCAGCTAACAATATTATTCTTTTATTACTCGGTAATGTAATTTCATGAACTTGGGGCTTTATTTCATCCCATTTATAGTTTTTTAGAGCTTCAACTTGTATTTCATTATCAAAATGTCCAATGTTACAAAGAATAGCTCTATCTTTCATATCTCTCATATGATCAGCAGTTACAATATCTTTATTTCCAGTAGCTGTTACAACTATATCTGCTTCTTTAATCATCTCATCCATAAGTACAACTTCATACCCTTCCATTGCCGCTTGAAGAGCACAAATAGGATCTGTTTCTGTAACCATAACTCTAGCACCACTTTGTCTTAATGAGGCTGCACTTCCTTTTCCTACATCTCCAAAACCAGCAACAATAGCTACTTTTCCAGACATCATCACGTCAGTTGCTCTCTTAATTCCATCTACTAAACTTTCTCTACATCCATATAAATTATCGAACTTAGATTTTGTAACTGAGTCATTCACGTTTATAGCTGGAACTAACAATGTTCCTTGAGACTCCATTTTCTTAAGTGCCAAAACTCCTGTTGTAGTTTCTTCTGAAAGCCCTTTCACATTTTTTAATAAATCCTTATAATCTTTGTGCATTAAAGCAGTTAAATCACCCCCATCATCAAGAATCATATTTGGTTTCCAATCTTTTTTCCCTTCAATTGTTTGTTTTACACACCACCAATATTCTTCTTCAGTTTCACCTTTCCAAGCAAATACAGGTATACCTGCTTTCGCTATTGCTGCTGCTGCATGATCTTGGGTTGAAAAAATATTACATGAAGACCATCTTACCTCAGCACCTAAAGCAACAAGAGTTTCGATAAGCACTGCAGTTTGTATTGTCATGTGAAGACAGCCTAAAATTCTTGCACCTTTAAGTGGATTTTTTCCTTTATATTCTTTTCTCAATGCCATTAATCCTGGCATTTCTGTTTCAGCTAGTGAAATTTCTTTTCTTCCAAATTCTGCTTGAGATATATCTTTTACTTTATAATCACTCATAGATGAGCTTTCTAACGATTTAAAGAAAAATAATCAACTTTTATATTAAGATTCTGGAAAAATAATTTCTACATTAGCGCCTTTTTGGTTGGGATTATTTGACGCTTTTATTAATCCACCGTGAAGATCAACTAAATTTTTAACTATATTTAGACCAAGACCTGAATGTTCTCCAAATTTTTCCGGTCTATTGCTATAAAATCTTTTAAATACTTTATCCGTGTTTTTTTCTTTAAACCCCTGGCCTTCATCAATGACTTTTAAGATAATATTTTTATCATTATCTTTATTTAGTTGAACAATTATATCTTTTTTATCTTCACTAAAGGAAATCGAATTATCTAATAAATTTGCAATAATTTGCTCTATTCTATTCTCTATTCCATTAATATTATACTCTTTTAAATTTTTGATATCGGATAGAATAATTTTAATTCCTCTTTTGGCTTCATAAATATTATTAAAATCATCTACTACAGATTTAGCAATTAATTTTAAATTTATTTTTTTCATTTGTTCTTTATTTAATGCGACTTCATCTTTTAACATCTGAGAATAATCAGTTATCAATCTTTCAATTCTTTGGACATCATGCTCAAGAATATCAATTAATTTACGTCTTTCAGTCTGATTGTCAGTTTCATGTAATATTTCAGAAGCACTTTTCAATGACGTTAAAGGATTCCTAATTTCATGAACTAAATCTGAGGAAAAATTTTCTGCATGAGAAATTCTTTTTTGTAGCTCATGAGTCATGTCATCAAGTGAAGTAGATAATGTGCCAAGTTCATCATTTCTATTTTTTAATACATCTATATTAGTTTTTTTTCTGCTTTTTTCTCTAATAACTTTCGTATATGTAACTAAATTTTTTATAGGTTTTAAAAAATATCTATTTAATACAAAAGAAAATATAAAAATTACAATGCCGACAAAAACTGCTGTTCTAATTATAAAAGTTTTTCTCTCATTTATTGCTGATCTTATATCGTTTGCATTTTCTGAAATTGCTAAATATCCTATATTTTTACCATCCAAAGTTACATTTTTAATTGTTGTCAATAAAAACTGATTATATCCCTCTTGAGTAAAAGTATATGGTTTACCAAAGTTTTTCGATAATGAATAATTAGAGAGAATATCTTTTAATGAAATAGCTTTTTTTTTATTCAAATTTTTTTTCTCAGTAATTTTTTCACTTTTTTTTTCATCTAAAATTTCTTGCTGAACAATATCAATTCTTGAAGAAAAAGATCTGGGATCTAAGTCCAATGTATCTGTATCCCCAACTAAATTAAACTGATTATCAAACAGAATTACTCTATCTAAATTTTGAAATAAAAATCTTGTAGAAAATAAAAATCTTCTAACATCCTCTTCTTCAAATTTTATATCTAATCTTAAAATATGATCTATCGTATTATTTATTACTTTAATATGATTGCCCGTTTTTTTTTGTATTAAATTTGGTTGAACATTTTTTAGATAAAGAATAGTTAAGCTTCCAATGAACAGGAAAATTACCAAATTGATAAATAAAAATTTTTTTAAAATTGATAAATCTTTTATGAAATTTTTGAACATCAACTAACGTTCCATCTATATCCACTACCATATCTTGTTTCAATAGCAGAAAAATCAGGATCAACTCTTTTAAATTTTTTTCTAATTCTCTTTACATGGCTATCTATAGTTCTGTCTTCAATATCAGTATCTTCTCTATACGCTATATCCATAAGCTGAGCTCTTTCCTTAATTATACCTGGTCTCTTTGCTAGTTCTTTGACTATTAAAAATTCTGTAGTAGTGAGTTTATCTGGTAATTGTTTGCCACCCCACTCACACTCAAGCTGTGAGGGATCAAGTTTAAGTTTGCCATGAAAAATAATATTTTTTGTTTCCTCTATATTGCTGCTAATATCTTTCTTTCTTAGTTGAACACGAATTCTCTCAATTAAAACCTTTATTGAAAATCCTCCAGATTTCTTTACAAAATCATCTGCTCCTAATTTTAAGCCTAATAATTCATCTATTTCATCATCTTTAGAGGTTAAAAAAATTACTGGTAAAGACGTTTTTTTTCTTAATTTTTTTAAAAGTTCTTCACCATCCATTTTTGGCATCTTAATATCAATTACTGCTAAATCTGGTGGATTTCTAGTAAGACCAATTAATGCACTTTCTCCATCAATATATGTTTGAACTTTAAAACCTTCTTTTTCTAATGCTATACTAATACTAGTAAGTATATTTCTGTCATCATCAATAAGAGCTATTGTTTGCTTATGCATAAGTTACTTTAAAAATACTAAATTGTTCTAATTTAGGCAATGTTCTTTTAATTAATGCAGTATTCCCCAATTATCTCCTATATTTATATCAACTGTTAAAGGGGTTGAAAAAGAGTGCAAATCACTTTGGGTGACACTCATCATTTCATCTTGAATGATTTTAGTAATTTTTTTAACCTCTTTTTCAGGAACTTCAAAAATTAATTCATCATGTATTTGTAATAAAATTTTAGATTTATTTTCATTTAAACTTTCAAATTTTTTATCTAATCTTATCATTGCTAATCTCATAATTTCTGATGCGGAGCCTTGGATAGGTGCATTTATTGCTGCTCTTTCTTGAAAATTTCTAACATTAAAGTTTTTATCATTTATTCCTTTAAAATAAGATCTTCGGCCAAAAATATTATTTACATATCCACTTTTTCTGCAAAATTTTTTTGTATTCTCCATATAAATTTCTATCTCTGGAAACCTTGAAAAATAGGATTTTAAAAATTTATCTGCCTCATGATTTGAAACATTTATTTGTTTTGCAAGACCATATTGAGAAATGCCATAAATTATTCCGAAATTTATTGCTTTTGCCTTACGCCTCATATCCTGGTTAACTTTTTTAATATCTATATCAAAAACTTGACTTGCGGTTAAAGAATGAATGTCTTCATTATTTTTAAAAGCTTTTTTTAATTCTTTAACATCTGCTAGGTCTGCCAAAATTCTCATTTCAATTTGATTATAATCAGCAGATATTAATGAGAAGCCTTTTTCGGCAATAAAAGCTTTTCTAATATCTCTTCCCTCTTCTGATTTAATAGGGATATTTTGTAAATTTGGATCACTAGAAGCAAGTCTTCCAGTTGTTGTAGCTGCTAATAAAAAAGAAGTATGTACTCTTTTTGTTAAAGGATTGATGTGTTCAGGCAAAGCATCGGTATAGGTATTTTTAAGTTTGGAAACTTGACGCCAATCTAAAATTAGTTGAGGAAATTTATGTCCTTTAAATGCTAAATCTTCAAGAACGCTAGCATTTGTTGCAAAACTTCCTTTTTTGGTTTTTTTAAGTGCAGCAATTTTTAAATCATTATAAATTATTTCTCCTAATTGTTTTGGTGAAGCAATATTAAATTCTTTTTTTGAAATTTTAAAAACTTGTTTTTCTAATTCAATTATTTTTTTTTCAAATTTTCTAGACAATAATTCTAAACATTTTTTATCAATTTTGATTCCTTCAATCTCCATAAATGCCAATATTTTTATTAATGGCTTTTCAAAAATTTCATAAATTGTTGTTAATTTTTCTAATTTAAGATTTTTACTGAAAATTTTATATAATCTATATGTAATATCAGCATCTTCTGCTGCGTATTCCATTGCCTTATCTAACTCTACTTCACTAAAATTTATTTCTTTTTTACCGGTTCCAACAATTTCTTTAAATGAAATAGTTTTATGATGTAAATGGATTTCAGATAAAGTATCCATGTTATGTCTATTTTTTCCTGCATCCAAAACATAAGACATTAACATTGTATCTTCCATGCAGTTCATATTTATTCCTTGCTTGAATAAGACTATAAAATCAAATTTAATATTTTGACCTATCTTTTTTACACTTTTATCCTCTAAAAGAGGTTTTAGCTTTTTGATTACCAATTCTTTTTTTAAACATTCTTTTGATTTATGGCCTATTGGAATATAGCAAGCCTTACCAATTTTTGTACTTAAAGAGATACCAACTAGATCTGCTTGGTGTGGATCTAAAGAACTAGTTTCAGTATCAATTGCTAGTTCACCTGCTTCTTCTGCTTCCTTTATCCATTTATCTATTTCTACCTCATCAGTAATTAAAAAATAATTATTTTTGTTAATCTTTGGGAGTTTTTCTTTAGGAGTAATTTCTATATTATTTTTTTCTAAAGTGGGTTCTCCATATATTGAAATCGCAGAGCTAAGGAGTCTATTAAACTCCATCTCTCTTAAAAATTTATATAATTTATCTTTGTCAATTTTTTTTAATTTAAATTCTTCTATCTTTTTTTCAACTGGAACATTCTTCATTAATGTTACAAGTTTTTTACTAATAATTGCTTTATCTTTATTTTCTGTAAGAGTCTCTCTTCTTTTATTTTGTTTTATTTCATGAGCATTATCTAACAATTTTTCTAGCGTTCCATACTTATTAATTAATTCCGCTGCTGTTTTTACTCCAATACCTGGAACTCCAGGAACATTATCACTGCTGTCTCCAGCTAAAGATTGAACATCAATTATTTTTTTTGGTTCAACTCCAAATTTAGTTAAAATATCTTGTGTCGATATAAATTTATTTTTCATTGGGTCAAACAAACGGACATCTTTATTGTATAATTGCATTAAATCTTTATCTGAAGAAACTATAGTTACCTTTGCTCCTTTTGATAAAATTTGTTCAGCATATGTTGCTATTAAATCATCTGCCTCATAATTTGGTAGATCAATGCATGGTAAATTAAAAGCATTAACTGACTTTCTTATATATTCAAACTGTGGAGCCAAATCCTCAGGTGCTTCAGCTCTGTTTGCTTTGTATTCAGAATAAATTTTATTTCTAAAAGTTTTCCTTGCAGAGTCAAAAATCACAGCAAAATGAGTTGGTTTCTGAAGATTCTCATTAGACTTTGAGTCCTCTAATAATTTAAATAACATACTACAAAAGCCACTTACTGCACCTACAGGTAAGCCATCGCTCTTTCTAGTTAAGGGTGGTAATGCATAATAAGCCCTAAATATATAACCAGAGCCATCTATCAAATAAAAATGATCAGTTTTTTTTATTTTATCCATTAAATAATATTATCTTAATTATTTTAAATATTATAAATGTATTAACTCTTATGGACCAAAAAAAAATACTTTATGTAAAAAACCTAAAAAAAATATACTCCAATAAACAAACTGAAAATACTAATGCATTAAATGATTTAAACTTAGACGTGAAACAGGGAGAAATTTTTGGCCTTCTTGGACCAAATGGTGCAGGTAAAACAACATTTATAAATATTTTAGCTGGAACAGTAATAAAAACAGCGGGAGAAGTAAATGTATGTGGTTTTGATTTAGACAAAAATCCAAGACAGGTTAGAGCTTCAATAGGAATAGTGCCTCAGGAAATCAATCTTGATCCTTTTTTTAGTCCAAGAAAATTATTGGAGTTACAATCCGGTCTTTATGGAATAAAAAAAAAGAACAGAATCACTGATACAATTTTAAAGTTAGTATCTTTAGAAAAACAGGCTAATAGTTATGCTCGAAGTCTATCTGGAGGTATGAAAAGAAGACTGTTAATCGCTAAAGCTCTTGTTCACCAACCTCCAATAGTTTTCTTGGATGAACCAACAGCTGGTGTTGATGTGGAGCTTAGGAAAAATTTATGGAAAAATGTAAAATCACTTAATGATCTCGGAGTAACTATTATTTTGACTACACATTATCTTGAGGAGGCAGAAGAAGTTTGTGATCGAATAGCAATTCTTAATAAAGGAAATATTGTTGCTTTAGATAGCACTAAAAATCTATTAGATAGAATTCAAACAAAAAAAGTGATCTTTAAGACTGACAAAAAAGTCAATATTAAGGAAAATGATTTAAAGTCTTTAAAGATAATATCAAAATCTGAAAATGAAATTTGTGTATCTTATGAAAAAAGTAAAATACACATTGAAGAAATAATTGCTCTTATTAAAAAAAATAACATTAAAATTATAGATATATCTACAGATGATGGTGATTTAGAAGATGTTTTTCTTAGATTAATAAAAAACTAGATTATTACAATAATTAATAGTAAATTTAAAAAATGGATTCTTTAAAAACCTACTCCATTCAGAAAATTTTAAAAACTTTTTTAGTTATATTTTTTGGAACAATATTACTAACTATTTCTGCTAAATTAAAAATACCTTTTTATCCTGTACCAATGACAATGCAAACTTTTATGGTTCTTTTTTTGGGAATAGCTTTTGGTTACAAAATTGGTTTAACAATAGTTAGTGTTTATTTATTAGAGGGTATTATTGGAATACCAGTATTTTCTAATTCACCCGAAAAAGGTGTGGGATTAATTTATTTTACAGGTCCAACAATGGGTTATCTAATAGGTTTTTTAATTGCTGTATTTTTTGCAGGATATTTTAATCTGAAAAAGAATATTTTTTTAATTTTTTGTAGGTTAATATTTTCTGTTTCAACAATTTACTTATTCGGAATTCTTTGGTTAGGAACTTTAATTGGTTGGGACAAACCTATTTTGGAATTAGGCGTCACACCATTTTTGTTAGCTGAATTATTTAAAATAAGCTTACTAACTTTATTAACTAAAAATATAATTAAATTAAGAAAATTTATTTAGGTGATCTTTTAGAGAGAATTCTTTGCAAAGTTCTCCTATGCATTTTGAGTCTTCTTGCTGTTTCAGAAACATTTCTATTACATAATTCAAAAACTCTGTGTATATGTTCCCACTTAACTCTGTCTGCTGACATAGGATTTTCTGGCGGTTCTGCTTTTTTCTCAGGATCTGCTAATAATGCTTTTTCTACATCGTCAGCGTCTGCTGGTTTTGCAAGATAATCTATAGCACCTTCTTTTATTGCCGCAACAGCAGTTGGTATATTTCCATAACCAGTTAACATAATAATCCTACTATTTGAATTTGAGCTTTGTATCTGTTTTACCACTTCGATACCGTTTCCATCTGCAAGTCTTAAATCAACAACTGCAAAACCTGGTTTTTTTTCTTTTACAGTTTGTATTCCTTGTTTTACACCCTCAGCTTGAAAAACTTGGAATCCCTTTTTTTCCATTGCCCTAGCAAGCCTATCTCTAAAAGGATTGTCGTCATCGACAATAACCAAGGATTTGTCATCGAAATTACTCAATTTTTTTATATTAACTTGTTCAACCATAGGATTTATATGGTGATAAATTAAATAATTTCAATAGCCATTATTTCCTTTACATTAATTAACTATTACCTTATTTGCATGAAATATATGAAAGTTTTTAATTTTTAGAAACTTTTTTTTATTAAATTTTTTTGGGGGCATATACAATGCAAAAATTTAAAACAGTTGATGAGCTTGTAAATCAACTCAAACCAGAAAGACCAGTTTATTGTATTAGAAAAAATTCAATACATATTGCGTCAAAAACTTTTCAAAATAAATTTCCTGGTAAAATCCTTTATGCTGTAAAAACTAATCCACATCCTGAAGTTTTAAAAACTTTAGTTAATTCTGGAATAGACAATTTCGACATAGCTTCAATTAAAGAAATTGAAGATATTAAAAAAATTAAACCGGATGCGAAATGCTTTTATATGCATACTATCAAGAGTAGAGAAAGTATTAAAGAAGCATATTTTAAATATAATATCAGAACTTATTCACTAGATACAAAAGATGAATTAATTAAAATCATAGAGTCCACAAATAATGCAAAAGACTTAGAGTTATTTGTAAGAGTGGCAGTTTCAAATGAACACGCAGAAATAGATTTATCTAAAAAATTTGGAGCATTAGGATCTGAAGCATCTGCACTATTAAGATTAACAAAACAATATGCAAAAAAAATTGGCCTAAGTTTTCATGTTGGGTCTCAATGTATGCATCCAATTTCTTATGCTAAAGGAATAACAGAAATAGGAAACATAATTAAAAAAACAAAAATTATCCCTGATTATATTAATGTTGGTGGAGGTTTTCCAACCATATATCCTGATTTGATTCCTCAATCTTTAGATAATTATTTCAAAGAAATAAAAAAAACATTAGAAAACTTAAAATTACAAAAACTTCCAGAAATATTATGTGAACCAGGAAGAGCATTAGTGGCGGAAAGTGGTTCAACTATTATAAGAGTTAATCTAAGAAAAAAACAAAAACTTTATATTAACGATGGAACATATGGAACTCTTTTCGATGGAGGCACTCCTAATATAGTTTTTCCCTCTCGACTAATTAAAAATGGAAAAATAATTTCTAAAAAATTAACTGCTTTCGATTTTTATGGACCAACTTGTGACAGTATGGATTATATGAAAGGTCCCTTTTTGCTACCAAACAATATTAAAGAAAATGACTATATTGAATTAGGACAACTTGGTGCTTATGGTTTAACTTTTAGAACTCAATTTAATGGTTATTATTCAGATGAAATTTATGAAGTCGAAGACAATCCGATAATGACAATGTATAGCAAAGATATTAGTAAAGCTATATTAGTTGCTTAATGTCAGAAAATAAAAATTTAGGTCATAATAGTAAAAAAGATTTTTTAAAAAATCCTGTAGAACATATTGATATCACCTCATTTGACTCAAGAAAAATAATATCATCAATGAAAAAAATGTCTTTTGTTTCAAGAGAAACAGCAAATGCTGCTGATATATTTAACGAAATGATTAAAGATAAAGAGTGTACAATTTTTTTAACTTTAGCTGGATCAACATCTGCAGCAGGGTGTATGCACATTTATAGAGATATGATAAAATACAATATGGTTGATGCTATTGTAGCTACAGGAGCATCGATTATTGATATGGATTTTTTTGAGGCTCTTGGATTCAAGCATTATCAAGGTTCTCAATTTCAGGATGATACTGAATTAAGAAAGAATTATATAGATAGGATTTATGACACTTACATAGATGAAGATGAGCTCCAAATGTGCGACAAAACAATTTGTGAAATAGCAAATAGATTAAAACCAAGAAGCTATACATCTAGAGAATTCATTTATGAAATGGGAAAGTATTTAAAAAACAATGCAAAAAAGAAAGAATCCCTAATAGAAACTGCATATGAAAACAATGTCCCAATTTTTTGTCCAGCTTTCACTGACTCAAGTGCTGGATTTGGTTTGGTCATGCATCAAGAAAAAAACCCAAAAAATCATATTACTATAGACTCAATTCGTGAATTTCGTGAGCTTACTGAAATAAAAATTAGATCAAAAGGATCTGGATTATTTATGATTGGAGGTGGTGTTCCAAAAAATTTCATTCAAGATACAGTAATTTGTGCCGAGCTTCTTGGAAAAGAAGTAGATATGCATAAATATGCGATCCAAATAACAGTTGCTGATACAAGAGATGGTGCATGTAGTAGTTCTACCTTAAAAGAAGCAAGTTCTTGGGGAAAAGTAGATGTAACAAAGGAACAAATGGTTTTTGCTGAAGCAACCAGTGTTCTTCCCCTAATTGCAAGTGATGCTTATCATAATGGTGAATGGAAAAATAGAATTAGAAAAAATTTTTCAAAAATATTTGGGTAAAAATTGAATTTCTTATCAAACAAACAGGGTTTTCTTGGAATAGACAATAAATTTAAAATTAAAGAAAAAGCAATAATTGTTCCGTTTGGTCTAGAAAAAACAGTTAGCTATGGTGGTGGAACAAAGAACGGTCCTAAAGAAATTATTAAGGCCTCTCATCAAGTCGAATTGTACGATGAGGAGTTAGGTTGCGAACCTTACAAAAAAATTGGAATTAGAACATTAAAACCATTTAAAATTGATAAAAATATAAAAAAAGCATTAACTAAAATGTCAAAAATAAATGAAGAAATTTTAAATAAAAAAATTTTTCCTTTAACTTTAGGAGGTGAACATTCAATAACCCCCGGCTGCATAGCTCCATTTGCAAAAAAATATAAAAAATTATGTTTATTACATTTTGATGCACATGCTGATTTAAGAGAAAGTTACAATGGAGAAAAATTTTCTCATGCTTCAGCAATAAAAAGATGTCTAGATTATAAAAATATTTCGGTAATATCTTTTGGTATAAGAAATATTTCTCAAAGTGAAATTCCATATTTAAAAAAAAATTCTTCTAGAATTAATATTTTTTGGGCTAAAGACAAAAAAAAATGGAATTTAAATAAATTTAAAAAAATGATTAAAAATAAAACAGTTTATTTAACTTTTGATGTCGATGGGTTTGACTCTAGTATAATGCCAGCAACAGGAACACCTGAACCAGGGGGTATTTTTTGGGATGAAACTTTAGAAATAATCAAGATAGCTAATAAAAATTCAAATATTGTTGGTGCAGATATAAATGAACTTGCTCCTATAAAAGGATTTAACTCATATAACTTTTTAGTAGCAAAGTTAGCTTATAAGATTTTATCTTACAAATTTTTATATAAATAATTATTAAACAGTACTAACTTTTCTTAATAATAGTCTAAATGGAATTAACATAATTAATGCAACAAAAATTTTAACTGTTAAATCCCCTATCGACAGAGTAAACCAAGGTATTCCTGTTGCATAAAACGCTATGGAAAAAAATAGAAAAGTATCAATAGTAGAACCAATTAAAGATGATGTTAAAGGTGCAATAAACCATTTTTTTTTTCTCAATTTATCAAAAATTTGAACATCAATTAATTGAGCCACTATAAAAGCTGTTCCTGAACCGATTGCTATTCTAATAGAAATTAAATCTGTGAAATTTGTTGAGAATAAGACTGTAAAACAAATACCAATAGTAAATCCTATATATACAATTTTTTTTGCATATATTTTTCCATAAAATCTATTTGAAATATCAGTTATTAAAAATGCTATTGGATAACTAAATGCTCCATAAGTTAATATTTCATTTAACCCAAAATAATTTATTGGAAATTGTACTAAATAATTAGATATTAAAACAACAACTCCCATTAAAAATGAAAGCGTTAAAAAAACTCTATTCATTATGCTGTTTTGCTAGAGGATGTTTTTGTATTTTTTTTTATAAATGGCGATTTAATTAATAAACTTTTTTTTAATTTTTTTAGTCTTGGTGAGATATCTTTGTTTTTTACAGATTTTAAAAAACGATCAAAAGTTCCTTTTTTATCAACACATCTCATACCAGCGTTGCTTACTGTTAAAGTTAAATTTCTTTTTAGAAGTTCACTTCTAAATTTAACTTTTTTTAAGTTAGGTAAAAATCTCCTGTTAGTCTTATTATTAGCATGACTAACATTGTGACCTCTCATTGGTATTTTACCGGTTAATTCACATTTTTTTGACATAATATTTTAAGACTATATAGGATGAGATAAAGAGATCGTCAAGTTTATAAGATTTAAGTCACTATTTTTTTCCTATAATTTCTGCGAAATTTCTTACGCCATCTTTTATTAATAATTCTTTAAGCTCTTTTTTAATCATATTAACTATATTAGGTCCACGAAATACCATTCCTGTATAAAGTTGAATATAATTTGCACCTGCTAAAAATTTTTCATAGGCACTTTTTCCCGAGTCTACTCCTCCAACTCCAATAATTTTAATTCTTCCATCAAGAATTTTGTAAAATTTACTTATTAATTTCGTAGATTTTTCTTGAATTGGTTTTCCTGAAAGACCACCTTTTTGATATTTCTGAATATTATTTAAACTATCTCTAGAAGAGTCTGATGAATTTGAGATTATAACTGCTTCAATATTATTGCTTAAAAGAACTTCAGTAATTTTTTTTACTTCTTTATCGTCAATATCAGGTGACACTTTAACCGCTATTGGGATTTTAGAACTTAAATTTTGTTTCTCTTTATCAATAGTCTCTAGTAATTTTGTTAATTTTGTTTGTTCATGAAAATTTCTTAAGTCTTCAGTGTTTGGTGAAGAAATATTTATTGTAATATAATCGGCTACTTCATGAAAAGTCTTGAAACAAACTAAGTAATCTTCAAGTCTATTTTCTGTATCTTTGTTTGGTCCTATATTAATTCCAAGTAAACCGATTTGCCTGTTAGATTTAATTCTTTCAAAAATATTTTTAGCGCCTAAATTATTAAAACCGAGTCTATTTATTAGTGCTTCATCCTCAACCAATCTAAATACTCTTGGTTTAGGATTTCCATATTGTTTAAGTGGAGTGATAGTACCAACTTCGACAAAACCAAAACCTAATTTAAATAAAGAATTATATACTTCAGCATTTTTATCAAAACCAGCCGCCATACCAATTGGGTTATCTAAATCTTTATTGAATAATTTTGTTTTAAACAAAGGATTATTTTTATCCTCTTCTAAAACATTTGGAATAAAGTTAAACTTTAATGATTTTATAGCTAAATTGTGAGCTATCTCTGGATCTAATTTAAAAATTAAAGATCTTAAATTTGAAAACATCATTTTACTCTTTTTTGTATAAGATCTTTTGTTTC
>MDSZ01187904.1_pt1 | contig 36346 bp, 28 predicted proteins | sample 811201 | NCBI WGS metagenome assembly MDSZ01 (sample SAMN05326647, study PRJNA326480) | marine metagenome | isolation source: seawater | place: Indian Ocean: North | collected 2010
TATAAGTGATTCAAAAAAAAACTTGATTTACTCAATCAAATCAGTATCATGCGCTCCGCATCGGGTCGTTAGCTCAGTTGGTAGAGCAGTTGGCTTTTAACCAATTGGTCGTAGGTTCGAATCCTACACGACCCACCACCATTCGAAGAAGCCCGCCTAGCGCGGGCTTTTTCGTGTCTGGCGTTCGGGTGTTGCGGCGTGGTCACTCGCTTGTCTCTCCTCTCGCGCTTGCGGAGAGGAGGTGGGGGAGGGTGTAAGCGGGGTATGGAAACGCCGGTTTACCCTCTCCCGCCCTGCGGGCACCCTCTCCCATGAATGGGAGAGGGTCATCAGAAGGCCGCTCCGCGGCCGCTTTCAGTGCAGTTTCAGGCGCGGCTCGGTGCTGCGGCCGATGCGGTCGCTGAGCATCAGCAGCAGCGTGCGCGGCACGCCGTACAGTGCCATCTGGTGCATGCGATACAGCGACACGTAGAAGACGCGCGCCAGCCAGCCTTCCAGCATCACGCTGCCGGTGAGGTTGCCCATCAGATTGCCCACGGCGGAGAAGCTCGACAGTGAAATCAGCGAGCCGTAGTCACGATAGCGATACTCCGGCAGTGCCTGGCCGCTGATCTTCAGGCGCAGCGACTTGGCCAGCAGAGACGCCTGCTGGTGCGCGGCCTGAGCGCGCGGAGGGACGTTGCGCCCTTCGCTGCCGGGTTGCGGGCAGGCGGCGCAGTCACCGAAGGCGAACACATCGTCATCCCGCGTGGTTTGCAGTGTCGGGCGTACCTGCAGCTGGTTGATGCGATTGCTCTCCAGGCCATCCAGGTCCTTGAGAAAACCCGGTGCGCGGATACCGGCGGCCCACACCTTCAGGCTGGCGGGGATGAAGTTGCCGTCGGCGGTCTTCAGGCCTTCGGCCGTCACTTCGCTGACGGCGGCGCCGGTCAGCACGGTAACGCCGAGTTTTTCCAGGGTCTTGTGCACCGGCCGGGCGATGCGCTCGGGCAGGGTCGGGAGAACGCGCGGGCCCGCTTCGATCAGGGTGATGCGCATGTCTTCGGGGCGAATCCGGTTCAGGCCGTAGGCTGCCAGCTGTTTCGCCGCATGGTGCAACTCGGCCGCCAGTTCCACCCCGGTGGCCCCGGCACCGACGATGGCGATGTTGATCTGCGAGCCATCCTCGTGCTCGCTGGCGTGGGCGCGCAGGTAGTGGCTGAGCATGCGGCGGTGGAAGCGCTCGGCCTGCTCGCGGGTGTCCAGCAGGATGCAGTGCTCGGCGGCGCCGGGCGTGCCGAAGTCGTTGGTGGTACTGCCCACCGCGATCACCAGGCTGTCATAGGCGATGCGCCGCTCGGGCATCAGTACCTGGCCGTCATCGTCCAGGGTGGGGGCCAGGGTGATGTGCTTGTCCGCGCGGTCGAGACCGGACATGCGGCCGAGCTGGAACTCGAAATGATTCCACTTGGCCTGCGCCACGTAGTTCAGTTCGTCTTCCGAGGAGTTCAGCGAGCCGGCCGCCACTTCGTGCAGCAGGGGCTTCCAGATGTGGGTGAGGTTGGCGTCGACCAGGATGATCCGGGCTGCGCCGCTCTTGCCCAGTTTTCTACCAAGGCGGGTGGCCAGCTCCAAACCGCCGGCGCCGCCGCCGACAATCACGATGCGATGGGACATGGAAAGTGCTCACAAGGCTTTGAAAAAGACGGTGTGAGTGCGAGAGGGCGAGCGCGAGGCAGCTCATAGCACCAGTCGACTCAGAAAGCGGCTCAGCAGGCCCAGGCCGATGACGGCGATCAGCACGATGGTGAGCAGGCGCCAGACGCGAAAGGGCTGACGCTCGACCTGATGCTGCGGCGCACTCAGGTACTGATCGACTTTCTGCTGGTCTTCGGGGCTCAGGCGGCTGGTCATGGAAGGGCCTCTGCGTGAATGCGGCTATTCTAGGCGCGCCCGCCAGCCTTGGCGAGCGTCGTTGTCCTGCGGGTCAGAAAGGTTGTCGAGGATTTCGACTCGCACGCTGTCGTCGAGGCGAATGATGCCGCCCTCGATCACCCGTGCGGTGATGCCGCCATGGCCGCGCATGGCCTGGAAGGTGCCACGGCCCAGGCGCTCTTCGAGGCGCGCACAGGGCTGGCACCAGCCGGTGGTCTGCAGGAGCGCCTGGCCGATGCGGAAATAGCGGCCCTTGAGGCTGAACAGGTTGATGCCGGCGACCGCGATATTGCGCCTTAGCTCGTCCGGCGGCAGTGGCGTGTCGCGGCCGAGCAGGGCGGCGACCACGGCCAGGTGCTCCCACTGGATCAGAGTGACCTGCCGTGCGTTGCGTGGTCCGGGGCGGCTGTGGTCGCCGGTCAGTCCGGCTTCACGGCGGGCCTCGACGGCTTCGACTTCGAGCATGGCTTCCCGTGCCTTGGGGCGCACGCCAATCCAGCACACGCGTCCGCTTTGCGGCACCTCGGCCAGCAGTTCCTGCAACGGGCTCACAAGCCGATACCGATGTCGAACAGCACGCTGCGGCCCAGGTTGTGGCGCAGGAAATCCGGGGCGTCCGGGTGGGCGAACAGCACGCGGGCGAAGCGCGGACCGACCAGCGACAGCGAGCGCCAGCCCTGGCGCAGGTACTCGGTGGGCGGTGGGAAATGGCTGTTGCAGTCCAGCACGGCCCGCTTGAGGCTGACGAACGCGACCAGGTCCAGCTCGCCCAGGTCGATGCCGCGCTCGCGGTAGTTGTGTGCCTTCTTGCGCAAGGTCGGAGCCAGGCGCGCCTGCATTTCGCTGGCGGGAATGCGTTTGGGGCGGGCTTCGCGGCGCACCAGCTGGCTCAGGGAAAAGGCACTGCGACGGCGCTCCAGCTCGGCTCGCCATTCGTCGTTGAGGCGCCGCCCCTCGTCGAGGACGAAGAACACTTCGAAGTTGGCCTCGCGAAACAGCACGTCTGGCGGTTCCTGGCCGCTCGGGTTGAAGTCGTCGCTGTGGTGGCGCACGTTCAGTGCCTGCAGCAGGCGCTGGCAGACCCAGCGTTCACGCTCCCATTTCTTGGCGTTGGAGAGGAAGGCATTGGCCTGTTCGGCCTGATGCGTGAGCAGACGCAGGTAGTCGGAATCGTCCATCACCGAAGCTTAGCCGTTGCACGGGGCGATGCGCCAGGTGTCTGAACAGGCGTTCTGAGGCGGTGTAGACTGCCTGGCAAACCCCGCGAGCGACGAACGGAAAGGAAGGTCGAGACCCCATGATCGCTTCTGAGCTGTTGGCGTTCAGCACATTGCTGGGCGGTTGGCTGATCTATGCGCTGGCGCTGCTCTGGGCACTGGTGCGCGCGCCCTGGCTGGAGCTGTTCAGCGATCTGCGCCGCCAGCACCTGCTGTTCGGCACGATGCTGGGGTTGTTCCTGCTCTGGCTGGTGCGTCGCGATTTCGACTCGGGGCTGTCCTACCACTTCATCGGCATGACGGCGGTCACCCTGTTGCTGGACTGGCCCCTGGCGATACTGGCAGGCCTGGCGGCGCAGATTGGGTTGCTGGTCATGGGGCGTCTGGATCTGGCCGCGCTTGGCGTCAATGGCGTGCTGCTGGTGCTGATCCCGGTACTGGTCACTGAGCTGTGCGCGATACGGGTGGAGCGCGCGCAGCCCCGCAACCTGTTCGTCTACATCTTCTTCTGTGGCTTCTTCCCCGCGGCACTGGCCACTCTGATGACCTTGCTCGGTGGCCTGGCATTGCTGTGGATGGATGGCCTGTACCCGATGCCGCCGTGGCTCGATGACTTTGCCGGGTACCTGTGGCTGGTGGCGTTTCCCGAGGCCTTCATCAACGGCACGATCGTTACGGCGCTGGTGGTGTTCTATCCCGACTGGCTGGAGACCTTCAATCGCAGTCGCTACCTGCAGGCGCCCTGGAAGGAGGGCGATCGCGGCGAGTGAATGGCGCTGCATCGAACGGCTGAATGGCGGGCCAGGCGTTGACGCGGGTCAATGCCCGGGCAGGGGCGTGCGCCATGCTGTGGAAAACCACGGGAGGCTACGGCATGAGCATTTACAAATGGGCCAGAGACGCCCTCGGCGACGACCTGCGTGAGGCCGAGGCGCAGGGCTTCGATCGGCTGATGGCGCTGCGCGCGTTGCTGGCGGAGGTGGTGCAGCAGAACAAGGCGTCGCGCGACGCGCAGGAACTGGCGCACGAGCTGCAGTTTCTTGCCGACAACCTCGACGAGGAGCGTGACTACGCCTTCATGCGCCCTTGAGCGGCAGAGGGGAGCCGCTTCGAGCGACGGGCTGCTCGGCCAGGCGGTTGCTGCTCAGTGTGGTCGCGTCGGCAGGTCGCCGCTGAACAGCTCGTCTTCCAGATTGTCGCCGGGGATGGCGTGTTCTTCCGCAGCCCAGGCGCCCAGGTCGATCAGTTTGCAGCGTTCGCAGCAGAAGGGGCGGTAGGTGCTTTCCGCTTTCCATTCGACGGGCGCGCCGCAGGTAGGGCATTGAACGGTGGTGGTCATGATTGGCCTCCGCGCAGGGTCAGATAGAAGGTGTGCAGGCGCTCGACTTCCGCATCGAGCCAGGCCAGGTCGCGATCGTTGTTCAGCACGTCGTCGGCATGCCGCAGCCGCTCCTCGCGGCTGGCCTGTGCCTGCATGATGGCGCGTACCTGCTCCTCGGAGCTCTGGTCGCGGGCGATGGTGCGTTGCACCTGCAGGTCAGCGGGCGTATCGACGACCAGAATACGCTGCGTCATATGGCGCTGGCCGGACTCCACCAGCAGCGGCGACACCAGGATGGCGTAGGGCGACTCGGCGCGTGCCAGGACCTGCACGATCTCCTGGCCGATCAGTGGGTGCAGCAGGCTTTCCAGCCAGCGGCGTTGCTCCGGGTCGGTGAAGATCAGCTTGCGCAGCGCAGCGCGGTCCAGCTCGCCATTCGCCTGCAGCACCTCGTTGCCGAAATGCTCGGCGATCCTGGCCAGCGCCGGTCGTCCCGGCTCCACGACCCAGCGCGCCGCGTGATCGGCATCGACCACATGTACGCCGCGCTCGATGAAGCCTTGCGCCACGGCGCTCTTGCCGCTGCCGATGCCGCCGGTGAGGCCAAGTATCCAGGGTTTCATAACGCCGATGCGGTCCCGTGATTGCTCAAGGGCGCGATTGTAAGGGGGATTGCCGGGTGAGGCGAACAGTCAGTGGATACGTACCCACCGGCGAGCTGACTCCTGCGGGAGTCAGCGTCATGGTCAGGGGGGATGGATTCCTAGAAGCCGGCGAACTTCAGGTAGCTGCCGGTAATCACATCGCCCCACAGCAGCGCGATCCAGCCGGCAATGGCCAGATAGGGCCCGAAGGGCATCGGCGTGCTGGAGTCGCTGCCACGCATGCGCAGCAGGATCACGCCAAGCACCGCGCCAACCAGCGAAGACAGGAGGATGGTCAGCGGCAGAATCTGCCAGCCACCCCAGGCGCCAAGCATCGCCAGGAGCTTGAAGTCGCCGTAGCCCATGCCTTCCTTGCCGGTGACCAGCTTGAACAGCCAGTACACCGACCACAGGCTCAGGTAGCCGGCAATGGCGCCCCAGAGTGCGTCTTCCAGGTTGGTGAACAGGCCGAAGCCGTTGACGATCAGGCCCAGCCACAGCAGCGGCAGTACCAGAATGTCCGGCAGGATCTGGTGGTCGGCGTCGATCAGGCTCATCGCCAGCAGGCCCCAGGTCAGCGCCAGCATGGCGCCGGTCTGCCAGGTGAAACCGAAGTGCCAGGCGATATAGCCGGACAGCACGCCGCAGGCCAGCTCCACCAGAGGGTAGCGCTTGCTGATGGGCGTCTTGCAGTTCGAGCATTTGCCACGCAGGAACAGGTAGCTGATGACCGGCACGTTCTCCCAGGGCTTTATCTCATGGCCGCATTGCGGGCAGCAGGAATTGGGCAGCACCAGGTTGAATGTCTCTGCTTGAGGTACCGGTGGCATCTCCAGCACCTCGCGGGCCTGGGCTTGCCAGTCGCGGTGGAGCATCTTCGGCAGGCGGTAGATCACGACGTTGAGGAAGCTACCTACCAGCAAACCAAGTAGGACTGCACACGAAACAAAGGCCAGCGCATGGCTGGCCAGAAAGTCGACAGTGAGCATTTAGACAACGGCGCCCAACTGGAAGATAGGCAAGTACATGGCGACGATCAAACCGCCCACTAGCACTCCCAGCACAGCCATAATTATTGGCTCCATTAAGCTTGTAAGGCCATCAACCATGTTGTCGACCTCTGCTTCATAGAAAGATGCTACTTTATCAAGCATCTCATCTAGCGAGCCTGATTCTTCCCCAATGGCTGTCATTTGGACTGCCATGGAAGGAAAAACCCCAGTTGTACGCATAGAAAAATTCAGCTGCATGCCTGTTGATACATCCGCTTTCACCTTGTTTGTCGCATTTTTAAAAACTATATTGCCAGTGGCACCTGATACCGAATCCAGTGCGTCAACAAGTGGAACGCCAGCAGCAAATGTGGTTGACAGTGTGCGTGAAAAGCGTGCAATTGCCGATTTGTAGAGAATATCTCCAATGATTGGAAGCTTCAATATTGTACGATCCACTGCGTCTCGAAATTTTTGTGACCGTTTATGTGCTTCCTTAAATATAAATATTATTGCAATTATCGCAATGAGAGCTACGTACCACCAGTTTTGAAGTGCTTGTGAAATGTTAATGACTAGCTGAGTGAATGCGGGTAGTTCTGCTCCGAAGCTTGCGAAGACAGACTCAAATTGCGGGACTACTTTTATTAGTAGTATTGATGAAACTACTATGGCTACTAAGATGACGGCGATTGGGTAATTCATCGCTTTCTTTATTTTGGATTTCAGTGCTTCTGTTTTCTCTTTGTATGTTGCGATTCTATCAAGCAGGTTTTCTAGCGCGCCAGCTTGTTCGCCAGATTCCACTAAGTTGCAGTAAAGCTCGTCAAAGTACTCAGGTTTTTTTCGGAGTGATGCAGCGAAGCTGTTGCCTGCAGCTACCTCCTGCTTTATGTCGTCAACCAGCTTACGCATATTAGGGTTGTCGAAACCCTCGGCGATGATGTCGAACGACTGGAGTAGCGGCACGCCAGCTTTCATCATGGTTGCCATCTGTCGGGTAAACAGCGCGATATCCATGGGCTTGATCTTCTTGCCCTTGCCAAAGGACAGAGAGGACTCCTTGCGCACCTTGGTCGGATTGATGCCCTGTTTGCGCAGCTGTGCCTTGACCAGGGCAGGGTTCTGCCCATTGATCACGCCGGAGACGACCGCGCCGCGTCTGTCTTTGCCTTCCCACTTGAATGCGCTGGTTTTTAGAGCTTTTTCCGCCATGGTTAATCCTTGGTCACGCGGTTGACTTCCTCAAGGCTGGTAACCCCTTGCATAGCCTTGAGCAAAGCGGAGGTGCGTAGATCATTAAAGCCGTCTTTACGCATCTGTGTGGCGATATCGATGGAGTTGCCTTCCTCCATGATAATCCGCTGCAGGTTGGCCGTGTTTTTAACCACTTCATAAATACCGACACGACCCTTGTAGCCGCCCTTGCAATTATCGCAGCCAACCGGGCCGTAGATCTTGAAGGTGCCGATCTTGTCTTCGGGGAAACCTTCGGCCAGCAGGGTATCGCGTGGTACGTCGACTTCCTTCTTGCAGGTGCTGCACAGCTTGCGTGCCAGGCGTTGGGCAATGATCAGGTTGACCGAGGTGGCGATGTTGAACGAGGGCACGCCCATGTTGCGCAGGCGAGTCAGGGTTTCCGCTGCGCTGTTGGTGTGCAGGGTGGACATCACCATGTGCCCGGTCTGTGCGGCCTTGACGGCGATGGAGGCGGTGTCGAGGTCACGGATCTCGCCCACCATGATGATGTCCGGGTCCTGACGCAGGAACGCACGCAAGGCCTGGGTGAAGTCCATGCCCTGCTTGGGATTGACGTTGACCTGGTTGATGCCCTCGAGGTTGATCTCCACCGGGTCTTCCGCGGTCGAGATGTTCACATCCGGGGTATTGAGGATGTTCAGGCCGGTATAGAGCGAGACGGTCTTGCCCGAGCCGGTGGGACCGGTCACCAGGATCATGCCTTGTGGCTGCTTGAGGGCGCTGAGGTATAGCTCCTTCTGATCCTCCTCATAACCCAGGGCATCGATACCCATTTGTGCGCTGGTCGGATCGAGAATCCGCATCACGATCTTCTCGCCCCACAGAGTGGGCAGTGTGTTGACGCGGAAGTCGATGGCCTTGGTCTTGGATATCTTCATCTTTATCCGGCCGTCCTGCGGTTTGCGCCGTTCGGAGATATCCAGTGCTGCCATGACCTTTAGGCGGGCGGAGATGCGTGGGGCGAGCTGGATCGGTGGGCGCGCGACTTCATGGAGCAGACCGTCCGTTCGGAAGCGTACCCGGTAAGCTTTTTCGTAAGGCTCGAAGTGCAAGTCGGATGAGCCTCCCTTGATAGCGTCCAGCAGCATCTTGTTGACGAAGCGCACTACTGGCGCGTCATCTGCATCAGCGCCACTGTCACCGGCAGGCTTGTCGTCGTCCACTGCTTCGACATCCAGCCCGTCCAGATCGACATCGGCCAGGTCCTCCATGCCGCTGCTGGATGAGTCGAAGAACTTGTCGATCGCGTCACCTAGCTTGTCGTCCTCGACCAGGATCGCTTCAGTGGTGAGGCCGGTGCTGAATTGGACGTCGGTAACGGCTTGATGGCTAGTTGGATCAGATAGTCCGATAAAAAGCTTGTTGCCACGACGCCATAACGGCAAGATCCGATGCTGTCGTACCAGTTTTTCCGCTATTAAGTCGCGTGGTTGTCCCTCCTTGTCGATGGAACTCAAGTCTATGAAGGCAGCGCCGAACTGGTCCGACGCAAGCTCGGCCAAGGCGCGACTTTTGACTAGTTTGTTCTGCACTAGGTAGGTCACTAGGGACAGCTTGTTGCGCTGTGCCTGTTGCTGGGCCTGCAGGGCGGTTTTGTCGTCCAGTAGCTTAGCTACCACCATCTGCTTAGCTAGGCCGGTGAGGGGGATCGCTTCGTTCATCTTGTGCTCCGCAAACAATACCTGCCTTATAACGTAGTCGCTGGCGAGCTGCCAAACGACGATTTAGAGGGTGACAAAAAAGGGCAGTTAGTGCCGCAGGTGGCTTGTGTAGTTGTAGGGCGGGGCGTTTATCTCCATGCACCTAGGCTGCGTGTGGTTGGCATGATTGGTGCTTGTGTGTTTTTAGGTCGCTGGACCTGTCTATTTTAGGAGAGAAAGAATGAAAGCTCAGATGCAAAAGGGTTTTACCCTGATCGAATTGATGATTGTGGTCGCGATTATCGGTATTCTGGCTGCTATTGCCATTCCGCAATACCAGACCTATGTCGCAAAGTCTCAGGTTCAGCGCGCTGTAGCTGAGGCTGGTGCGATTAAGACGGCTGTTGAAGCTTGTATTTTGGAAGGTAAGCTCACTGTTGGTATCGCTGCTGGTCAGTGTGATCCCCAAGCTACTGGGTCGTCTATTTTGACCGGTGCAACTCAAGGCAGTGCTATTCCGGCGAATACCGGCGTGCCGCAAGTAACAATTCCTAATACCGGGTTGGCTACTATCGTTGCTACCTTTGGTAATAAAGCTGCAGTCGCTTTGACTTCTGGCCCGGGTACTATCACTTGGACTCGTGATGCGAATGGCTCTTGGACCTGTCAGGCGGCGGCTATTGATACGAAATATACCGCTACTAGCTGCCCGCTGTAATACTGTCGACTAGCTGTTTGACGCCTCGCGCTTTGCGGGGCGTTTTTATTTTGGCTTTTTGTTGATAGTCTTTAGGGGGGGTATGTGCAGCGATAGAGGGTTCTCAATGATTGAGCTGATGGTTGCAGTTGCACTTGTCGGTGTGCTTGCATCTATTGCTGTGCCAATATATCAGGGCTATGTTGCGAAGGTTCAAGTTGCTCGTGCCTATAGTGAGCTCTCGTCTTACAAGGCGCTTGTAGAGGAATGGCTGACGAAGGGGGTGGGGGGGGTTGCTAATAGTGATCTTGGCTATACTAGGTCAAATCTTACTGCTGTGGTGTCCGGTAATGTTGCGACCTTTAGTGCGGATGGTTCAGGATATCTGGAGGTAACGTTGGGAGGGGACGCGAGTACTGCTATTGCGGGGGCGCGTCTATCCGTTATTCGTTCATCTGCGGGTACTTGGTCCTGTATTGTTGACGGGTCAGGCGCGAGGGCATGGAAAGACTCGTACTTGCCTTCGGGGTGCCGCTAAGTGCCTCGGGTGTCTTGGATGGGCGACTGTGAATAGATGATTTATAGTCGGCCAAGCTTGTATAGTTAGGCTTTGCGAGTGCAATGTCACTCCTGTTGGGGTTCATAAAACCAACCGCATCGACAAATCCACCGCCTTCACATCCTTGGTCAGCGTCCCCAGTGAGATGTAATCCACACCGGTTTCCGCGATCACGCGCAGGGTGCTGTCGGTGATGCCGCCCGAGGCTTCGAGTTTCGCGCGGCCGGCGGTGAGTTTGACGGCTTGGCGCATGTCCTCCAGTGACAGTTCGTCGAGCATGACGATGTCGGCGCCCGCATCGAGGGCTTCGCGCAGTTCTTCCAGGCTTTCCACTTCTATCTCCACCGGCTTGCCCGGAGCGATCTGGTGGGCGGCGTTCACCGCCTGGGCAATGCCGCCGCAGGCGGCGATATGGTTTTCCTTGATCAGGAAGGCGTCATACAGGCCGATGCGGTGGTTGTGGCAGCCGCCGCAGGTCACCGCATACTTCTGGGCCAGGCGCAGGCCGGGAAGGGTCTTGCGAGTGTCCAGCAGTTTCACCCGGGTGCCTTCGACCAGGTCGGCGTAGTGGCTGCAGCGGGTCGCCACCGCCGAAAGGGTCTGCAGGAAGTTGAGAGCGGCGCGCTCTCCGCTGAGCAGCGCGCGTGCCGGGCCCTCCAGGCTGAACAGGGTCTGCTCGGCCTGGGCGCGCTCGCCGTCCTGCACGTGCCAGTGCACCGTGACCCGCGGATCGACCTGGCGAAAGACCGCATCGACCCACGCCGTGCCGCAGATGGTCGCTGCTTCGCGGGTGATCACGCGGGCACTGGCCAGTCGCTCCGCCGGAATCAGCTGGGCCGTGATGTCCCCGCTGCCGATGTCTTCGGCCAGGGCACGGCGGACATTGGCTTCGATTTCGCTGCTGAGGTCGGCGAGGGTCAGGTTGGGCATGATCGGCTCCGGAGTAGGCGAGGGGCGATTATAGAGGCAGGACGGCATCGGGCTACAGCGCTCGCAGGCATCGCTTCGATCCACGGGTGACGAGCAGAACTCTGCCCGACCGCCGGTGCGGCGTCACACGGCTGTCAGCGTTAGTCTGTAGGCTCCACGGTCGTCGGGTACTGGCTACCGTCTGGAGGTGGCGTGTGGCTATCTGTGACCTGCATCATGTCTGTAGGAAAAATTGGCTTGGTATGGCTCGCAGCCTCCCTATAATGCCTTTACATTTTTCATTATTGACGCCAGGCCTTTGACGTTAGGGATGACGCTCGGTTGACGCTGTGCAGACCAGGAAGCCCGGGTTCGGGCAGTCTGCGGGAGACTAGAATGAAGACCGACGCGAATGTGGTGCACCTGAACAAGGCCACCGCAGAGCAATCGCCAACTTCGCCGGTAGGAAGACTGCCCGTGGCGCTGATTCAGGTGCGTGACAAAGCCGCGCAACAGCTCAAGCAGAATCTGCAGAGTCTGTTCGACAACGCCGACGATACCCTCTTCGAGATGGCGGATCGGGCGACCAGCAATGCCGAGCAGAATGCCTTCTTCGAGGCCATGCGCGACCTGCGTCTCAAGCGCAAGACCATCGAGCGTGGTTTCCTGCAGAAGGTGTTCGAGTCTTTCGCCAATCTCAACCAGTACGAGATCGGCAAGCCGCAGCCTGCCCTGGATGCGGTGTCCTTCGACAGCCTCAGCCTGGTGCAGAACGACGAACTGGAAGAAACCGTGGCACTGGACGCCATGGTGGCCAAGGTCATGAGTCGTGACGCCGCAGCGCTGGGGCATCTCACCACGCGTCTCAACGCGGTGATCAGCAAGAAGCTGGATGACAAGAGCAACCCGCTCGGTCCGACCTTGCTCAGCGAGTACTTCCTCGATGCCTGCAGTGGCCTGGGTGTCGAGATCAAGGTCAAGCTGATCATCCTTAAGCTGTTCGAGAAGTACGTCCTGGGCAGCTGCGATAATCTGTATGCCGAGGCCAACCAGGCGCTGGTCAGTGCCGGCGTATTGCCCGAGCTGAAATCCGCACCACCGCGCCGCCAGTCGCGCCCGGCCGCCTCCACTTACGTGCAGTCCTCTGCCGAGGAAGGCATGCCGCTGCTCGAAGGTGCCGACCAGGGCGTGCAGGAAGTCTTCGGCGCGCTGCAGGACCTGTTGTCCCAGGTGCGTGGCAGCGCGATGCCGCGTCGCGCTCAGGTAGCCGATGCGCTGCCTATCACCAGCAACGACCTGATGCGCCTGCTCTCGCACATGCAGCAGCGCACGCCGGCGCAGATCAACCTCGACGACTTCGACCTGCGCAACCAGCTCGAGCACCTGCTCGAGCGCGCCAGTGCCAAGAGTGGCAAGGCGCGTGTGGTCGGTGAAGTCGACGAGGACGTGATCAACCTGGTGTCGATGCTGTTCGAGTTCATTCTCGACGACCGCACCCTGCCGGATTCGCTCAAGGCGCTGATCGGCCGCCTGCAGATTCCGATGCTCAAGGTCGCGGTGCTGGACAAGACCTTCTTCAGCCGTGGCAGTCACCCGGCTCGTCGCCTGCTCAACGAAATTGCCTCTGCGGCATTGGGTTGGGGCGAGCAGGACGATGCGCAGCGCGACAGCCTGTATCAGAAGATCGAACAGGTGGTGCAGCGTCTGCTGAACGACTTCGTCGATGACCCGGCGATTTTCTCCGAGCTGCTCGCTGACTTCATGGCCTTCACGGGCGATGAGCGTCGCCGCAGCGAGTTGCTCGAACAACGCACCCGTGATGCAGAGGAAGGCAGCGCCAAGGCCGAGCTCGCCCGCCGTCAGGTCGAACAGGCATTGAACGAGCGCCTGCTGGGCAAGACGCTGCCCGAGGTGGTGGTGCGTCTGCTGCAGGAAGCCTGGAGCAAGGTGCTGATGCTCACCTGCCTCAAGCATGGCGTGGAATCGCCGGAGTGGCAGGCTGCCCTGCAGACCATGGATGACCTGGTCTGGAGCGTTGCGCCGCACGAGGATCCGGAAGCCCGTCTGCAGCTGCTGGAGCTGGTCCCGGGCCTGCTCAAGGCTTTGCGCGAAGGCATGGCCAGCGCAGCCTTCGATCCGTTCTCCACCAGCGAGTTCTTCAGCCAGCTGGAAGTGCTGCATGTGCAGGCCTTCCAGCGCTTCAAGCGCGCTGCGGCCGAGGCCGAGGTCACGCCCGAGCAGGCCGAGGCCGTGCAGGCTGACGTCGGCGAGGGTGACCTCGAACTGCCGCTGCTGGAGTTGCCCGCCGAGGAAGCGGTGGTCGAGGACGCACCGGCGATGGTCGAGGTGGTCGAGGAAATCATCCTGCTGGCTCCAGGACAGACCCGTCCGCAGGAGCCGGAAGTGATGTTGCCGGACGACGACGAGGCGCTGCTGCAGGTAGACAGCCTGCGTGTGGGCAGCTGGGTCGAATTCCAGGAAGACGAGGAGCACAAGCTGCGTTGCAAGCTGGCGGCCATCATTAAACCGACCGGCAAGTATGTGTTCGTCAACCGCACCGGCATGAAGGTGCTGGAGAAGAGCCGCAACTCGCTGGCCGTGGAGTTCCGTCGCAACGCCATTCGCCTGCTCGACGATGCGCTGCTGTTCGATCGCGCGCTGGAGTCGGTGATCGGCAACCTGCGCAAGCTGAAGAACGCCTGATCGATTGCCGGGGCGTGCGCTGTCCACAGGGACACGCCGCGCGCTTCCGGCAGTCCTGTCGTCGCCGTGAGGCACTGCATGCCTCGTCCAGGCGTGCCTGACGGCGGCACGACCCATTCGACATTTCCTGTTCCGCGCACATCCTGTTGCCGTCTCGTGCTTGGCCGTCCGGGTTGGCTGCTCTAGAGTGATGGCTCGCTCAGGAGTGTCACATGCTGCTCGACCCCTCAACCGGCTGGTTTCAGGGCATTCGTCATTGCCCGTCACCCAACTTCAACGCCCGTCCCGACGGCGAGATCTCGCTGCTCGTGGTGCACAATATCAGCCTGCCGCCTGGACAGTTCGGTACCGGCAGGGTGCAGGCGTTCTTCCAGAACCGCCTGGCGACGGATGAGCACCCCTTCTTCTCCGAAATTGCCGATCTGCAGGTCTCTGCGCATTTCTTCATCGAGCGTGATGGCTCGCTGACGCAATTCGTCTCCTGTCTGGATCGCGCCTGGCATGCCGGTGTTTCCCGCTTCGATGGACGGGACAACTGCAATGATTTTTCGCTAGGTGTGGAGATGGAGGGGACCGATGACCAGCCCTACACTGACAGTCAGTACGCAAGGCTGACCGAGCTGACGCGCCAGTTGCTGGACGCCTACCCGGCCATCTCGACCCAGCGCATTCGCGGGCACTGCGACATCGCGCCGGGACGCAAGACCGATCCGGGCCCCGCGTTCGACTGGCCACGCCTGTACGCCACATTGAAGGATTGAGGAGAGGTAGCGATGAGTTTTCTGGTCATTCTGCTGGTGCTTTGGGTCGAGAAGTTCTCCGCCTGGCGCCTGCGCATCCAGCAGGACGGCCCCTGGCTCGCGCAGTTGCGACGCGTGCAACAGGGCAGTCTGCAGCAGGCGCCGTGGCTGTGCCTGGGCCTTCTGGTGCTTCTGCCCGTCGCGGCACTGGGGCTGGTTCTGCTCGTGCTCAAACCGCTGGCCTATGGCTGGCTTGCCTTGCCGGTGCACCTGCTGGTGCTGATCTACAGCCTGGGCCGTGGCGATCTGCTCGCAGCCCTGGGCCCTTTCCGTGACGCCTGGCGTCGCGGTGACGGGCAGGCCGCCTACCACGTCGCCGAGCGTGACCTGGCGTTGCAGCCGGAAGAGGGCACTCAACTGCTGCAGCAGGTCCAGGGGCACTTGCTGTGGCAGGCCTACCAGAGCTTCTTCGCGGTGATCTTCTGGTATCTGCTGCTCGGTCCGCTGGCGGCGCTGGCCTACCGGCTGCTGGCGCTGACGTCCGAGCACGCCGAGCAGGCCGCGCTGCGCGAGCGGGCGGTTCAGCTGCGACACGCCTTCGACTGGTTGCCTGCGCGGGTGCTGGCTTCCAGCTTCGCCCTGGTGGGCAACTTCGTTGCGGTCACGCGTGCCCTGTTGCACGAGTTGCTCAGCTGGGACATCGCCGCCGCCCAACTGGTGATCAAGGCCGGGCGTGCAGCGGGGGAGATGCCGGCCCCGGTCATGGGTGAGGAGGGCGTGGATACGCTGGATCAGCTGTGGCAGCTGCTGATTCGCGCCGCAGTGGTCTGGTACGCCGCTTACGCGGTGTGGGTGCTGCTCATCTAGAGGTGATCGGAGCGCCCTGGCGAACGTTGGCCGGGGTCGCTGCAACCTCGAAGGCTTCCTGCGAGGCGGTTCGGGGTGTCGCGCGGGTTTAACCTTAAGTTACAGAGAGGCGGGTCGATAAGGGGTATAAGGGGGCGGTAGCCTGTCCTGTTTAGTGATTCGCGTCACATTTATCTGCCTGTATTCGCCGCGTGGATTCGCGCGCCGCAGGTCGGGCTGCACAGGACGCCGTCGTCAGCCCGTGAGAGGCTCAGCGGCCGTTCAAGCAACACCCATAACAATAATGGCAACTGGAGACGTCTAGTGAAGACCGTGTTGTATCCGGCCATCGCGCTGATGAACCGCCTCAGCTTCGGCATGAAGTTCAGTCTGATCAGTGTCCTGTTTTTCCTGCCCATGCTGGTCACCAATTTCTATCTGGTGCGTGACTCCTACCGACAGTTCGTCGGGACCGAGAATGCACTGGAGAGCCTCGAGCTACTGGGCCAGAGCCTGCAGCTGCGGCGTGACCTGGAAAGCCTCAATGACCTGGTGCAGATCAACTCGATGATCGGCCAGTCCGGCCAGGCGGGCGATCTGGAAAGCCGCATCGGCCAGCTGCAGCAGGCGTTGAGCGCGGGGCTGCAGGGCCTGGAGCCGGTCACCCAGGACGCCGAGCAGGCGGCCGAGTTCGTCAGCAAGCGCGACGAGCTGCTGGCGGATCTCAAGAGCGCGGAAGGCGAGACGTCGCTGCAGAGCAAGGCGGTCATCGTCGAGAAGCTGCTCGGCTCCTCGCAGGTGTTCATCAAGCTGGTGGCCAGCCAGGCCGGTCTCAGCCAGGACCCGCAGCGCCAGGTTCGCCAGATCACCGAGCTGATCACCAACGTCACCCCGCAGATCACCGACGTGCTGAGCCAGGGCCGCGCCATCGGCGCCTACTCGCTGGGGCAGGGCTTTCTCAACTCGGCAGCCAGCACCAAGTTCGATGATCTGTTGCTGCAGCTGGAGAAGCTGCACGCCGAATATGGCCTGAACCTGCAGGAGGCGCTGGCGGGCAGCGTCGCCGCGCAGAATGGCCTGGGCGGTCTGGCCGAGGCCAGTCGGCAGAGCCTGAAGGACAGCGGTGTGCTGTTCGAGGACCAGGTGATCATCGCCGACAGTCTCGATACGCCCTGGGCCCAGTTTTACGAGCAGGTCAGCCAGCAGATGGCCAGGACCTACGCGTTCAACGATGGCCTGCTGGCCTTTCTCGATAGCCAACTGAGCGAGCGCCTGACCGAGAACCGCGCGCAGATGGTGTTGCTGGTGGTCGCGCTGGTGGTGGTGTTCCTGCTGATCGTCTACCTCTACAGCGGTTTCTACGTGTCCACGCGCTCGACCCTGAAGACCCTTGGCCAGGTCATGGACAAGGTGGCGGCTGGCGACATGACGGTCACCTTCCAGGCGCAGAGTCGCGACGAGCTGGGTGAGCTGGGGCAGGTGTTCAACCAGACCGTCATGCGTATCCATGACCTGATCGAGCGCGTTGGCCACACGGTCGGCGAAGTGGGCGGCCAGGCCGACCGCGTCGAGCTGGTGTCGGGCGAGAGCAACCAGGCCGTCGCCGGTCAGCGCGCGCAGATCGAGCAGGTCGCCACGGCGATGAACCAGATGTCGGCCACGGCCCAGGAGGTGGCGCGCAGCGCCGCCGCTGCGGTGAACAGTGCACAGAGCGTCAACCAGGAAACGGTCAGCGGCCGGGCACTGGTCGAGTCGCAGGTCGGGGCGATCCAGCGCCTGGCCGGGGAAATCGACCAGTCGGTGGCGGTCATCGATCAGCTGGCCAGCGACAGTGCCGCCATCAGTCAGGTGCTGGACGTGATCAAGGGCATCGCCGAGCAGACCAACCTGCTGGCGCTCAACGCGGCCATCGAGGCGGCGCGTGCCGGGGAGCAGGGGCGCGGGTTCGCGGTGGTCGCCGACGAGGTGCGCAACCTGGCCAAGCGCACCCAGCAGTCCACCGAGGAGATCGAGGCGATGATCGCCAAGCTCCAGGGCGGTGTCGGCGCCGCCGTCAAGGCGATGAATGCCAGTCACCAGATGGCCGATGGCACAGTCAGCGAGTCGGCCAAGGTGCAGCAGGCACTGGAGAACATTCTCGGCGCGGTGGGCATGATCGTCGATCAGAACCAGCAGATCGCGGCGGCCGCCGAGCAGCAGACCGCCGTGGCGCACGATATCGACCAGAACATCGTCGAGATCAACCATGCCGGTGAGCGCACCGCCGCTGGCGCGAGCCAGACCGAGCAGGCCAGCCGCGAATTGAGCGAACTGGTGACCCGCCTCAAGCAGTTGATCGGCGCGTTCCGCGTCTGATCGGCCCGAGGGCTTGAGTCGCCCTGATCGCGGCTCAAGCCTGGCGGCCTAGTCCCAGCCGAACAGCGCCTCCGCATTGCGGCTGCTGGCCGCCGCCAGCGCCTCGGCCGACATGCCACGCAATGCCGCCAGCTCGCTGCAGATTTCCGCAAGGTGCTCCGGGCTGTTGCGCTGGTTGGCGTGCATGGAGGGCGCCATGTCCGGCGCGTCGGTCTCCAGTACGATGGCCTCCAGCGGCAGCCCGGCCACGACCTTGCGCAGGCGATTGGCCTGCGGCCAGGTCGCCGCGCCGCCCAGGCCCAGGCGAAAACCCAGCTTGATGTATTCGCGTGCTTCCTCGGCGCTGCCGGCAAAGGCGTGGATGATGCCGCCACGCGCCGGACGCAGGCGCTTGAGCGTGGCGATGGTCGCCGCGTGCGCGCGGCGTACATGCAACAGGACGGGTAACTCGAACTCGATTGCCAGGTGCAGCTGGGCTTCGAACAGGGCCTGCTGGCGCTGGCGATCGAGGTGGTCCAGGTAGTAGTCCAGGCCGAATTCGCCAACGGCGCACAGCCTGGGGTGGCCGATCAGCCTGTCCAGCCAGGCGCGCAACTCGCCCAGGTGCTCAGGGCGGTGGTCGTCCAGGTACACCGGGTGCAGGCCGAATGCGGCGTACAAGCCTTCGTTCGACTCGACCAGCTGCCACAGGCGCTGCCAGTTGCTCTGGTACACCCCAAGGACGACCATGCGCTGTACGCCCAGGGCCTGGCTGCGTGCGAGCACCTCGGCGCGGTCGGCGTCGAAGTCCGGGAAGTCAAGGTGGGTGTGGGTATCGATCAGGCGCATCGTTCACTCAGGGTCGACCATTCTCGACCAGGTTGCCAGTACCGGGGTGAGCTACCGCCCCATCGGAATTGCCAGCGGGGTCAGATACGCGCCTTGAAGCTGCGTTCGATGGCCTCGATGCCGGGCTGATAGTCGTCCTGTTCCACGGCGCGTAGGGCCCAGCTCAGCACGCGCTCGGCGATGCGCTCGTGCTGCTGGCTCATCGCATTGACCCGCAGCGGCAGGAAGTCCAGCAACTGGGTGTCACCGAAGGTCGCCAGGCGTATCGCCGGCTGCTGCTCGCCGTGTCGCTCGCGCAGGGCGTCGAACACGCCTTCGAGCAGGACGTAGGCTGTGCTCAGCAGGGCGTCGGGCGGGCCGGCGTCGGCCAATAGCGCCTGCATCTGGCGGTAGCCGCAGGCCCGGCTGAACAGCTCGCCGTGGTACACGCTGACGCGCCCGTCGAACCCGGCCAGCGCGGCATGAAAGCCCCGTTCGCGCGCCTGGCTGATGACCAGTTCGGGACGGGCACCGAGCAGAGCGATATGCCGGGGCCGGGGCGTCAGCAGGCTGGCGGTCAGGGTGCGTCCGGCCTGCTCGTCATCGCTGACCACCGAGCGGATATGCCGGGGTGATAGCGCGCGGTCCACCGCGATCACCGGCAGGCCGGAGGCGACGATCGACGGATACAGCGGGTCGTCCGGCGGCAGGCAACTGGCGACGATCAAGGCGTCGCAGCGGCGCGAGCGAAACAGCTCGAGCAGCTGGCGCTCGCTGTCCGCGGCGTCGTCGGAGCTGGCGATCAGCAGCTGATAGCCGGCGGCGCGAGCCTTCTGCTCAAGCAGCTTGGCCAGGCGCGCATAACTGGGGTTCTCCAGGTCAGGCAGGATGAAGCCCAGGCAGCGGCTCTGCCCCCTGCGCAGGCTGGCGGCCTGCTGGTCGGGGCGATAGCCATGTTCCTCCACCACCGCCAGCACGCGCGCTACGGTCGCGGGGCTGATGCGCCGGCGTTCGGCCTGGCCGTTGATCACGTAGCTGGCGGTGGTGACCGAGACCTGGGCCAGGCGGGCGATGTCGCTGAGTTTCACGGGCGCACCCTGTAGAGATGAGGTTTCGGCTGTGCGAGCGCGGCGAGTCTACACCGTCCCGGCGACGACCGGGCTTCAAGGATGCCTCGTTATCGGCTAAGGTGCCGGAATGTGGTGAATCGTTTCAGCAGTCTAGTTCACCTGCTCGTCTTAGCCAGAACAATAAGTCGGAGACTCCCATGCTCGAACTCGATGCCAGTCAGATCCAGATGGGCCGGGCCGCGGCGAACAAGGATGAAGCCCTGGCCATGCTTGCCGACGCATTGGCCAGCGCTGGCCTGGCCACAGCGGCTTATCTCGACGGTTTGCAGGCACGCGAGCGCCAGGGCTCGACCTTTCTGGGGCAGGGCATCGCCATTCCCCACGGCACGCCGCAGACACGCGACCAGGTGCTGCGCACGGGTGTCAGCCTGATTCAGTTTCCGGCGGGTGTGGATTGGGGGGACGGGCAACGGGTGTACCTGGCCATCGCGATTGCCGCCCAGTCCGACGAGCACCTGCATCTGTTGCAACTGCTGACCCGCGCCCTGGGCGAAGGGGACCTGAGCCAGGCCTTGCGTGAGGCGGGTGAAGCCACGCAGATCCTCGAGCTGTTGCAGGGCGCGCCGCAGGCGCTGGCCCTGGATGGCCAGCTGGTGGCGTTGGGGCAGGCGGCCGAAGACTTCGACGAGTTACTCTGGCAGGGTGCCCGCCTGTTGCGCCAGGCCGGTTGCGCGCGCACGGGCTTTGCGCTCGGCCTGGCGCGTGGCGAGCCGTTGCCACTGGGTGACGGCCTGTGGTGGCTGCACAGCGAGGCCAGTGTCGAGCGGCCGGGCCTGGCGTTCGTCACCCCGGCGCAGCCGCTGACCTTTCGTGGCGAGGCGCTGCGCGGGCTGTTCTGCCTGGCCAGCCAGGGTGAAGCGCATCGGCAGGTGCTGGAGCGGCTCTGCGATGTGCTGATCGGCGGTCGCGCGGCGGCGTTCAGCGAGGCCAGCGACAGCCGCCAGGTGATCGAGGCGCTGGGTGGCGAGGTGGCGCCGGACTGGCCCAGCCTCAGCGTGCCGCTGCTCAATGCCCATGGCCTGCATGCACGGCCGGCCAAGGCCTTGAGCGAGCTGGCGCAGGGTTTTGCCGGCGAGATCCGTGTGCGCCTGCTCGGTGACGGCGCTGCAGGCGTCTCGGCCAAGAGCCTCAGCCGGCTGCTGGCGCTGGGGGCGCGTCGCGGACAGATGCTGGAGTTCAGCGCCGAGCCGGCGATTGCCGAAGCGGCGTTGCCGGCGCTGCGTGCGGCATTGCAAAGCGGCCTCGGTGAAACGGTCGAGCCGCTGAGCGAGGCATTGCCGGAGGTGGCCGCGCAGCTGCAACCGGTCGCGCCGGTTGCGCCTGTCGCCGGCGCTCGCCTGCTGGCGGTTGGTGCCTCGCCCGGTATCGCCATCGGGCCGGCGTTGGTGCGCACGCCTCCGACCTTTCATTTCGCCGAACAGGGGCAGGGCGTCGAGCCTGAGCGGGCGCGTCTCGAGCAGGCCCTCGCCGTCGTCTCGGCACAGATCCAGCGCCTGGTCGATGGCGCGGGCGTGGCCAGCATCCGGGAAATCTTCAGTGCGCACCTGGCCATGCTCGGTGACCCGGCACTGCGTGAGGATGTCGAGGCACGCCTGGGGCAGGGCGCCAGTGCCGAAGCGGCCTGGCAGGTCGAGGTCGAGGCGGCGGCCAGGCGTCAGGAAGCCTTGCATGATGCGCTGCTGGCCGAACGCGCGGCCGACCTGCGCGACATCGGCAATCGGGTGCTGGCGCAGCTGTGTGGCGTGGCGCTGCCCAGCGAGCCGGACGAACCCTACATTCTGGTGATGGCCGAGGTGGTGCCGTCCGATGTCGCCGGGCTCGATCGTCGACGCGTTGCCGGCATTCTCACTGCGCGCGGTGGGGCGACGGCGCACAGCGCGATCATCGCCCGTGCCCTGGGCATTCCTGCGCTGGTCGGCGCCGGCGACGGCGTGCTGGAGTTGGCGCAGGGTACGCCGCTGCTGCTCGATGGCGACAGTGGCGTGCTGCGGGTGGCGCCGGATGCGCGCGAGCGTGACCATGCGCTGCATGAGCGCGAGGCTGCGCAGCGCCGCCAGGAGCAGGCGCACGCCCGGCGCTTCGACACGGCGCAGACCCGTGACGGCGTGCGAGTCGAGGTGGCGGCCAACATCGGTGCCAGCGGGGAAACCGCCGACGCGGTGGAGCTGGGCGCGGAGGCCGTGGGCCTGCTGCGCACCGAACTGGTGTTCATGGAACATGCCCAGGCGCCGGACCAGGCCGCGCAGCAAGCCGAGTACCGCCGCGTGCTCGACGCGTTGGCTGGCCGCCCGCTGGTGGTGCGCACGCTGGACGTCGGCGGCGACAAACCCTTGCCGTACTGGCCGATGCCAGCCGAGGAAAACCCCTTCCTCGGCGTACGCGGCATTCGCCTCAGCCTGCAGCGTCCGGACATCCTCGAAACCCAGCTGCGCGCCTTGCTCGCCTCGGCCGACGGTCGTCCGCTGCGGATCATGTTCCCCATGGTCGGCGCGGTGGAGGAGTGGCGTGCGGCGCGTGACCTGGTGCAGCGCCTGCGCGAAGAGATCGAGGTGCGTGACCTGCAGCTCGGCATCATGATCGAAGTGCCCTCGGCCGCGCTGCTGGCGCCGGTGCTGGCGCGCGAGGTGGACTTCTTCAGTATCGGCACCAATGACCTGACCCAGTACTGCCTGGCCATCGACCGCGGTCATCCGCAGCTGTCGGCGCAGGCCGATGGTCTGCACCCGGCGGTGCTGCGCCTGATCGAGATGACTGTCACGGCAGCCCATGCCCAGGGCAAGTGGGTTGGCGTCTGTGGCGAGCTGGCCAGCGATCGCCTGGCCGTGCCCCTGCTGATCGGCCTGGGGGTGGACGAGCTGAGCGTGACGCCGCGCTCCATCGCCCTGGTCAAGGCGCGGGTGCGCGAGGTCGACAGCCGCCAGGCACGTACCCTGGTCGATCGCGCCCTGGCGCTGGACAGTGCCAGCGCCGTGCGCGCGCTGGTCGCGGAGATGCACTGATGGCACGAATCCTGACCCTGACCCTGAATCCGGCGCTGGACCTGACCCTGCGCCTGGCGAGCCTGCAGCCCGGTGCGATCAACCGTTGTGACGAGCTGCGCAGTCATGCCGCCGGCAAGGGCCTCAACGTCGCCCAGGTGCTCGCCGACCTGGGCCACAGCCTGAGCGTCAGCGGCTTTCTGGGCCGTGCCAATGCGGCGCCGTTCGAGCGCCTGATGCAGGCGCGCGGCTTTCATGACCTGTTCGTCCGCGTGCCGGGCGAGACGCGCAGCAACATCAAGCTGGCCGAGGCCGATGGCCGCATCACCGACCTCAATGGCCCCGGACCGCAGGTCGAGGCCGAGCACCTGCAGCGCCTGGAGGAGGAGCTGCAGCCGCTGCTTGCCGGGCACGACGCCGTGGTGGTCGCCGGTAGCCTGCCGCGTGGCGTCACCACGCAGTGGTTCGCCAGCCTGCTGCGACGGATCAAGGCCAGTGGCGTACCGCTGGTGGTGGACAGCAGCGGTGCAGCCCTGCAGGCGGCCCTCGGTGTCGTGCCGTGGCTGATCAAGCCCAACGAGGAAGAACTGCGCGAGGCCTGCGGCAGCGACCTACCGGCGGCCATCACGCGCCTGCGTGGCCAGGGCATCGAGCATGTGCTGCTCTCGCGTGGCGCCGATGGCGTCGAATGGCACGGACCGGGTATCGCCCTGCGTGCCGTGCCGCCGCGCGTCGAGGTGGCCAGTACCGTCGGTGCCGGCGACTCGCTGCTGGCGGCCAGCCTGCATGGCCTGCTGCAAGGCTGGCCCGCCGAGCGCACGCTGCGCCTGGCCACGGCGGTAGCGGCGCAGGCGGTCACCCAGATCGGCTTCGGTATCCATGATCGCGAGCAACTGGCCCGCTTCGAAGCGGCCGTGCAACTGCACCGTCCAGAACAATAAGAGGCACCCACCATGAATCTGCTGATCGTCACTGCCTGCCCCAATGGCCAGGTCACCAGCGTGCTGTGCTCGCGCCTGTTGCAAGCGGCTGCCGAACGCCTGGGCTGGCAAACCCGCGTCGAGGTGCACGACGCCCGCGCCATCGGCTCGCCGCTCAGTGCGGCGGAAATCGCCGCCGCCGACTGGGTGCTGGTGGTCCGGACCGGCGATCTGCCGTTGCAGCGCTTCGCTGGCAAACGCCTGTTGCAGGCCTCGCCGGCCGAGGCGCTGGCCGACCCGCAGCGCTTCCTGCGTGAGGCGGCCGAGCGCGCCGAGCCCTATCAGGCTACGGCCGAGCCGTCGACCGCTGGCACGCGCCGGCTGGTCGCCATCACCGCCTGCCCGACCGGGGTGGCGCACACCTTCATGGCCGCCGAGGCGCTGCAGCAGGCAGCGACGCGTGCGGGTATCGAGCTGCAGGTGGAGACCCGTGGCTCGGTCGGTGCGCGCAACCTGCTCGACGAGGCCGCCATCGCCGCTGCCGACGCGGTGCTGCTGGCCACCGATATCGAGGTGGACACCAGCCGCTTCGCCGGCAAGAAGGTCTATCGCTGTGGCACCGGCGTGGCGTTGAAGCAGCCGCAACAGACGCTGGAGCGGGCGCTGAACGAGGCCCGGCCACTGAGCGAGGCGGCGTCCGGAGAAGGCCAGGCCGCGGCCAGCCAGGCCGCGGCCAGCCAGGGCGAGAAGAGCGGGCCCTACAAGCACCTGCTCACCGGTGTCTCCTACATGCTGCCGATGGTGGTGGCGGGTGGTCTGCTGATCGCGCTGTCGTTCGTCTTCGGTATCGAGGCCTTCAAGGAGGAGGGCACGTTCGCGGCGGCGCTGATGCAGATCGGCGGCGACGCCGCCTTCAAGCTGATGGTGCCGGTGCTGGCCGGTTACATCGCCTATTCCATCGCCGATCGTCCGGGGCTGGCGCCGGGCATGATCGGCGGGCTGCTGGCCGGCTCGCTGGGCGCCGGTTTCATTGGCGGCATCGTCGCCGGGTTCATCGCCGGCTACAGCGCCAGGGCCATCGCCCGCTGGGTGCGCCTGCCGGAGAGCCTGGAAGCGCTCAAGCCGATCCTGATCATCCCGTTGCTGGCCAGCCTGGTGACCGGTCTGCTGATGATCTATGTCGTCGGCACGCCGGTGGCGGGTGTGCTGCAGTCGCTGACGCGCTTCCTCGATAGCATGGGCAGCACCAACGCCATTCTGCTCGGTGCGCTGCTCGGCGGGATGATGTGCGTGGACCTTGGCGGGCCGATCAACAAGGCGGCCTACGCCTTCTCCGTCGGCCTGCTGGCGTCGAGCAGCTACGCGCCGATGGCCGCGACCATGGCCGGGGGCATGGTGCCGCCGATCGCCATGGCCATCGCCACCGTGCTGGCGCGGCGCAAGTTCGCCCAGAGCGAGCGTCAGGCCGGCAAGGCGGCGGGCGTGCTGGGGCTGTGCTTCATCTCTGAGGGTGCGATTCCCTTCGCCGCCAGGGACCCGCTGCGGGTGATCCCTGCCAGCATCGCCGGCGGGGCGCTGACCGGCGCCCTGTCGATGTACTTCGGCTGCAAGCTGATGGCGCCGCACGGCGGCCTCTTCGTGCTGCTGATCCCCAACGCCATCAACCACGCCGCGCTGTACCTGCTGGCCATCGTCGCCGGCAGCCTGCTCACCGGCGTGCTCTATGCACTGATCAAGCAGCCCGACGCGCAGCCGCTGGCGGTCGAGGCGCAATGAGCTCGCGCCGCTGAAGCTCGGGTACACTGGGCCGAACAGCGCCTGGGATGTAGCAGTCCAGGGCATGACCGTGCGCCCGTGCGTGGCGACGGGAGCATGCCGGACTGCTTGGCGCAGTCGCCCTCACCAAGAAAGGATCTTTTGTAGATGACTCAAGCTCTCGCGCATCGCTGGCGCTTCTTCCGGGCCGGCGGCTTCGATCAGGTGCAACTGGAAACCCCGGCGGATCTCGACGCACTGCGTGGCCTGGACCAGAAACTCTGGGCCAGCCTGGCCTGCCCGGTGAACAACCTGGAGCTGGATCGGCGCATGCTGGACTACATCGACCTGAACAAGGACGGTCGTATCCGCGCCCCGGAAATCCTCGACGTGGTGGACTGGACGCTGGCGCGTCTGCGCGACCCGGCGGTGCTGTTCGAGAACGGCCCGCTGCAGCTCGCTTCGCTCACCGATGACGCTGTGGGGGCGCGCCTGCGTCTGGCGGCGCAACGCCTGCTGGCGGTGCTGGGGCGTGCCGATGGCGACAGCCTGGTGCCGGCCGACACGGCCAACCTGGCGCAGCTGTTCCCGCCGCACGAACCCAACGGCGACGGCCTGGTGCCGGCGACGCTGACCGATGACGCCGAGCTGAAGGCGGCCATCGCCGACATCATCGCCAGCCTGGGGGCGCAGACCGACCGCAGTGGCGAGGCCGCGATCGGCGCCGAACAGATCGGCGAGTTCTTCGCGCAGGCGCGCCAGCTGCACGCCTGGCATGCGCGTGCGGCGGAGCAGGGACTGGACGCCTTCGGCGAGGGCACGGTCGCGGCGGTCGAGGCGCTGAGTGCCGTGCGCGCCAAGATCGACGATTACTTCACCCGCGTTGCCATGGCCGAGTTCGACCCGCGTGCCGCGGCGCTGATGAATGCCCAGGAAGCCGAGCTGGTGCGTCTGTCGTCGCTGTCTCTGGCGGATGCCGGCGAAGTTGCCGGCCTGCCCCTGGCGGCGGTGCAGCACGGTGACGAGTTGCCACTGGACAAGGGCCTCAACCCGGCGTGGCAAGGCGCGATCGGCGAGTTCCGCCAGCGCGTGGTGGTGCCGGTCTACGGCGAGCTGGAGCGCCTGTCGTGCGAGCAGTGGCAGCACCTGGTCGCGCTCTGCGGCAACTACCTGGCCTGGCAGGCCGAGACGCCCAAGGTGGCGATTGTCGAGGTGCTCAAGCGCGGGCGCATCCTCGAACTGGTGGAGCAGGACGCCGAAGTCCGCCTGCTGGCGCTGGTCGAGAGAGACAAGACCGTGGCCGAGGCGGCTGACGGGCTGGTCGAACTGGACAAGCTGATTCGCCTGCGCCACGGCCTGATCACGCTGCTGCGCAACTTCGTGTCGTTCCAGAGTTTCTATGCCCGTCAGGACAAGGCCGTGTTCCAGGCCGGTACGCTGTACATCGACGGCAAGAGCTGCGACCTGGCGGTGGAAGTCGACAACATCGAGGCGCATGCCAAGGTGGCGGCGGCCAGCGACTGCTTCCTGCTCTACTGCGCCTGTACCCGTCGTGGCGAGCCGGTGCGTGGCAAGGAGGCGATGAATATCGTGGTGGCGGTCACCGCCGGCAGCGAGGGCGACCTGCAGGCCGGGCGCCATGGCCTGTTCTATGACCGCGACGGCAATGACTGGGACGCCAAGGTGGTCAAGGTGGTGCAGAGCGCCATCAGTATCCGCGAGGCCTTCTGGTCGCCCTATCGGCGCATCTCCAAGCTGGTCTCCGACCAGGTGCAGAAACTGGCGGCCAGCCGCGACGCCGACATGGTCAGCAAGACCGCTGCCAAGGTCGGTGAAACGGGGGCGCCGGGTGCTGCAACGCCGGCACCGGCATTCGACATCGCCAAGTTCGCCGGGATCTTCGCTGCCATCGGCCTGGCGGTCGGTGCCCTGGGTACGGCCCTGGCTGCGGTGGTGACAGGCATCCTGTCGCTGGCCTGGTGGCAGGTGCCGTTGCTGTTGCTGGGCGTGCTGCTGGCCATTTCCGGCCCGGCCATGCTGCTGGCCTGGTTCAAGCTGCGTCGGCGCAGCCTGGGGCCGATTCTCGATGCCAATGGCTGGGCGGTGAACGCCAAGGCGCGCATCAGCATTCCCTTCGGTACCGCGCTGACGCAAATGGCTGAGTTGCCCAAGGGCAGCGACCGTGCCCTGCGTGACCCCTACGCCGACAAACCGGTGGTCTGGCCCTGGGTGGTCCTGCTGCTGGTGCTGTTGGCTGGCGGCTACCATGCCTGGAACAGCGGCATGTTCAGCCCCACGGCCGCCGAAGCTCCGGCCGAAGTGGTCGCACCAGCCCAGCAGTAACCGCAGGGCGGGTGCAACCCGCCGGTTTCGGCGTGGCGGGTTGCACCCGCCCTACGTCGCAGTCTGGTAATGCGCGTGCGTTTGTAGGAGCCGGTGATCCAGCGCGAGGCTGATCGCCAGCAAGCTGGCTCCTGCATGTCGATGCTCAGCCGGCCAGCTGCTCCGCGACCCAGCGGGGCAGCTGCTCGGTCGCCAGGCCATAGCGCTTTTCGGCGAACAGCGAATGGCCCTGGCTGGGCTCCAGGTTGATCTCCAGCGTGTGGGCGCCTGCCCGCCGCGCCTGTTCGACGAAGCCGGCTGCCGGGTAGACATGACCGGAGGTGCCGATGCTGACGAACAGCTCGCAGCGCTCCAGCGCATCCTGGATGCGTTCCATCTGATAGGGCATCTCGCCGAACCAGACGATATCCGGGCGCAGCGTGCCCCTCAGGCCGCAGCAGGCGCAGGCCTGGCTGACCGGCATGTCGCCCTCCAGCGGGAAGCGTCGCTGGCTGTTGCTGCACAGCATCGACTGCAATTCGCCGTGCATGTGCAGCAGGCGCCGGGAGCCCGCGCGTTCGTGCAGGTTGTCGACGTTCTGCGTGACCAGCAGAAAATCACCCTGCCAGGCTGCTTCCAGTTCGGCCAGCGCCAGGTGCCCGGCGTTCGGCGCGATGGCCGGGTCGCGCAACTGGGCGCGGCGCAGGTCGTAGAAGCGCTGCACCAGCGCCGGGTCGCGCGCGAAGCCTTCGGGAGTCGCCACCTCTTCGATGCGATGGTCTTCCCACAGGCCGTCGCTGGCGCGGAAGGTGCGGATGCCGCTTTCGGCGGAGATACCGGCACCGGTGAGGATGACGAGGTTGGGGTGGGGCATGGCAGGCTCCGAAACAGGTGCGTTGCCATCACTCTAAGCCAATTCGGGATGCCGCAGCCTACGGAGTTTCGCTCGTTCCGTAGGGCGGGTGAAACCCGGCTGTGCGGTAGTGGCGGGTTGCACCCGCCCTACTCAAGGCTCAGCCGAGTATGCGTCATGAGCGTTCGCTCATCGCCGCCAGGGCCACCGAGGCGGCGGCGGTGCGGGTTTCCACGCCGAGTTTCACGTAGACGTGTTCCAGGTGCTTGTTCACCGTCCGCGGGCTGAGGCCGAGGATGTCGCCAATATCGCGGTTGGTCTTGCCGCACGCCACCCAGCGCAGCACTTCCACTTCGCGCTCGGTGAGCTGGAAGCGTGCCGACAGGTGCGCGTGCGCCGGCGCATTGTCCAGGCTGAGGTCGACCGGTCTGGACGCGGCCCTGGCAGCCTGCAGGATGCGCGCGGTGCGCAGGTGCGAGGCGACCCGGGCGAGCACCTCGTCGGGGTTGATCGGCTTGGTCACGTAGTCGATGCCGCCGGCCTCGAAGCCCTGCACCACGTGTTCGCTGTCGGTCAGGGCGGTCATGAACAGCACCGGGATGTCGGCGCTGGCGGGATCGGCCTTGATCCGCCGACAGGTCTCGAAGCCATCCAGCCCCGGCATCATCGCATCGAGCAGGATCAGGTCGGGGCGCCGCCGCTGGATGCGCCCCAGCGCACTGCTGCCATCCAGCGCCACCAGCACCATGTAGCCCGCGTCGTCGAGGGCGTCGGAGATCAGCGCCAGGTTGTCCGGCGTGTCGTCGACGATGAGGATGATGCCGCGTTCGGCCGACAGGCTGGCAGGCAGACGTGACTCAGGCTGGTGGAGCGGCGCATTCATGTTCGGCCTCCTTCAGTTGGCGGTTGAATTCGTCGAGCTGGAAGTGCTTCACCAGGCTGCGCAGCGAGGCGGTGAAGCTGGCGCAGGCCGGGTTGCGCTGGTCGATGTCGTCCAGGCGCTGCTGGATGCCACGGATGTAGCCCAGCGCCCCCAGTTCGCGCAGTGCCTGCAGGTCGTCGCTGTCGGGCAGGGTCACGCGCTGCACGCTCGCGGGCCGCTCCTGGGTGCGATGCAGCCAGGTCAGGCCCAGCTGCTGCTGAATGCGTTCGAGCAGTTGCGGGGTGTACACCGGCTTGGCCAGGTAGTCGTTGCAGGCGGCTGCCACGCTGCGTTCGCGATCGTCGGTGAAGGCATTCGCGGAGATCACGATGATCGGCGCCTGGCACTGGGTGTTGCGCCGGATCAGGCGGCTGGTTTCCCAGCCGTCCAGCTGCGGCATGGACAGGTCCATGAGGATCAGCGCCGGATGCTCCAGGGCCACCTGGCGAATGGCTTCCTGGCCGCTGGCCGCCTGGATCACCTCGAAGCCCAGTGGCTCGAGCATGCCGGCGAGCACGCGGCGGTGCTCGAGGTGATCGTCCACCACCAGGATCAGCCGGCGCTCGCCCTGGTAGCCGATGATGTCGTGCTCCACGTGTACCACCGCCTGCGGCACGCGCACCTCGGAGAGGAACAGGCGCACCTGGAAGCGGGTGCCCTGGCCCGGCTCGCTGTCCACCGACAGCTCGCCGCCCATCAGCGCGGTGAGCATGCGGGTGATGGTCAGACCCAGGCCGACGCCATTGTCCTGGCGCATCAGGTCGCCGCGCTCGAAGGGCTGGAAGATGCGCTCGATCTGCTCCGGGGCGATGCCGACGCCGGTGTCGATGATCTCGAACGTGGCGGTCTCGCGCATGTAGCCGACGCGCAGGCGCACCTCGCCGCGCTCGGTGAAGCGCACGGCGTTGCCCAGCAGGTTGATGAGGATCTGCCGCACGCGTTTTTCGTCGCCACGTACCACCGCCGGCATGCGCCCAATGCATTCGAGGCGAAAGCGCAGGCCTTTCTCGGCGGCTTGCGGGGTGAACATGCGTTCGAGCTGATCGATGAATTCGGGGAAGGGAATCTCCGCCAGCTCCAGGTGCAGTTTGCCGGCCTCGATCTTGGCCACGTCGAGCAGGCCGTCGATCAGCGACAGCAGGTGCGAGCCGCTGCGCAGGATGGTCGCCAGGGCGTCCTGGTGCTGGCTGGGCATGGCCGTGTCGCGCTGCAGGATCTGGGTGTAGCCGAGGATGCTGTTGAGTGGCGTGCGCAGTTCATGGGACAGGCCGGTGACGTAGCGGCTCTTCGCCGCGTTGGCGGATTCGGCTGCCTCCTTGGCCTGTTGCAGGGCTTCGTCGGTCTTGCGGTGCGCTTCGATCTCCTGCATCAGCAGCAGGGTCTGGCGGTCCGACTCCTCCTGCGCCACGCGGCGGCTCTCGCGGGTCAGCACCAGCCACCAGGCGAGCATGGCGGCGAACAGCGAGAGGGTGAGGAAGGCCTTGAGGAAGGCCTGGAACAGCGTCTGGCGTACCTCCGGTTCCTGCGTCAGCAGGCTCAGCGAAACCTGGCTGTAGATCAGCGCCAGGGCGCCGAACAGCATCAGCACCAGCAGACCGAGCAGGCCGAGGTACTGGGCCAGGCGGCTGTGCAGGCGTGGGATCGATGCACGCGGGAAGACCCAGCTGACGAAGTCGTCGAGCTGGTCGGCCAGGCGCGCACGGGGTTTGCAGCGATCATCACAGCGCGCATCGAGCGAGCAGCACAGCGAGCAGATCGGTGCGCCGTAGGCCGGGCACAGCGCGGTGTCCGGCTCTTCGAAGCGGTTGTTGCACAGGCAGCACTGCACCTGGCCGGACTCGGCGTAGGGGTAGAGCAACTGTGGCTGACGCTCGCGGGCGATGTAGTAGCGGCCAGCGGTGAGCCAGGCCAGCAGCGGGGCGAGGAGGAAGGCAGAGCCCAGTGCCACGATTGGCGAGGCGGCCTGCGCCAGGGCGCCGAACAGGCCGCCGTGGGCCAGCACCGAGAGCAGCGAGGCGATCAGCATGGCGCCGACGCCCACCGGATTGATGTCGTAGAGGTGCGCGCGCTTGAACTCGATGTACTTCGGCGACAGGCCGAGCGGCTTGTTCACCACCAGGTCGGCGACCAGCGCGCCGATCCAGGCGATGGCGATGTTGGCGTAGAGGCCGAGCACTTCCTCGATTGCCTCGAACACGCCCAGCTCCATCAGCATCAGAGCGATGGCCACGTTGAACACCAGCCAGACCACGCGCCCCGGATGGCTGTGGGTGATCCGTGCGAAGAAGTTCGACCAGGCCAGCGAGCCGGCATAGGCATTGGTCAGGTTGATCTTGATCTGGCTGACGATGACGAACAGGATCATGGCGGCCAGCGCCCACTGCGGTGAGGCGAACACGTAGTTGAAGGCCACCAGGTACATCTGCGTGGGTTCGGCGGCGCGCTCCATGGGGATTTCATGCTGCAGGGCGAGAAACGCGAGGAAGGCGCCGGCGAGCATCTTCAGTGCACCGGGAATGATCCAGCCGGGGCCGGCGAGCAGCAGGGCGGTCCACCAGCGAGCACGATTGGCGCGGGTCTTTTCCGGGAGAAAACGCAGGTAGTCGACCTGTTCGCCGATCTGCGTCACCAGCGCCAGGGCCACGGTGCAGGCGGCGCCGAAGTGCAGCAGGTTGAAGCTGCCGGGTTCGCCTTCGCGCCCGGCGAAACTGGTCCAGTCCGACAGGGCATCGGGGTTCTTGGCGGCGACGAAGGCGTAGGGCAGCAGGAGCAGCAGCAGCCATACCGGCTGGCTCCACATCTGCAGGCGGCTGATCAGCGTCACGCCATAGGCCACCAGCGGGATGACGATGACCGAGCAGATGACGTAGGCCAGCGCCAGGGGAATGTTGAAGTACAGCTCCAGAGCCAGCGCCATGATCGCCGCTTCCAGGGCGAAGAACAGGAAGGTGAAGCTGGCGTAGATCAGCGAGGTGATGGTCGAGCCGATGTAGCCGAAGCCGGCACCACGGGTCAGCAGGTCCATGTCCAGGCCGTAGCGGGCCGCGTAGTAGCTGATCGGCAAGCCGGTGAGGAAGATCACCAGCGCGACCGCGAGCACGGCCCACAGGGTGTTGGTGAAGCCGTAGGACAGGGCCAGGGCGCCACCGATGGCCTCCAGCGCGAGGAACGACACGGCGCCCAGTGCAGTGTTGGCGATGCGCAGCTCCGACCACTTGCGGAATGACCTGGGCGTGAAGCGCAGGGCGTAGTCCTCCATGGTCTCGTCGGCGACCCAGGAGTTGTAGTCGCGGCGAATCTTGATGATGCGCTGGGTGCCGGTCTGCTGCACGGGCGTCGTCCTGCTGGCGTTGTCTGATAGATCGTCCCTGTCGAGCGTTCCTGCAGGAGCCGGCTTGCCGGCGATCTGCATGACCAGGAAGGACGCATCGCCCGCAAGCGGGCTCCTACAGGCAGATCCCAGCAACTTCCATGCCCCGGTTCGGCGAGCCCTCTGCCGCGCGCGCGAGCTTCTGTCTGCCTGGTTTTTCTGCGCCCAGCTTGCACCAGGCTGGCGCGCGAGGCTGTACGTCAGATGACGTATGCCGTTACGTCATGCTGCGTATACCCCGCTTGCCGGGGCAAACGCATCCTTGCTGCGAAGCCGGCGTGGTTCGGCACGAATAACCAGCACAGGAGCACGACCATGGATTCTCAACCGATTCGACTTCTTCCCCGCCGGCTGGCGCTAGGGGCTGCGGCGCTCTCGCTGCTGGCTGCCAGCCTGTTCAGCCATGTCGCCAGCGCCGAGGTCAACAGCACCGGCCTGGCCGTCACCGACAGCGAGGTCACGGTCGGCATCCTGCACTCGGCGACCGGCACCATGGCCATTTCCGAAACCGGTTCGATCCAGGCCGAGCGCCTGGCCATCGAGCAGATCAACGCCAGCGGCGGGATTCTCGGCCGGCAGATCAAGGTCATCCAGGAAGATGGGGCTTCCGACTGGCCGACCTTCGCCGAGAAGGCGCGCAAGCTGCTGGTCGGCGACAAGGTCGCGACCGTGTTCGGCTGCTGGACCTCGGCATCGCGCAAGGCCGTGCTGCCGGTGTTCGAGAAGGAAAACGGCCTGCTCTACTACCCGACCTTCTACGAGGGCCTGGAGCAGTCGAAGAATGTCATCTACACCGGCCAGGAAGCGACCCAGCAGATCCTCGCCGGCCTCGACTGGGTGGCCAAGGAGAAGGGCGCCAAGACCTTCTACCTGATCGGTTCGGACTACATCTGGCCTCGTACCTCGATGAAGATCGCGCGCAAGCACATTGAGAACGTGCTCGGCGGCAAGGTGGTCGGCGAGGAGTACTACCCGCTGGGCAATACCCAGTTCGGCTCGCTGATCAACAAGGTCAAGCTGAAGAAGCCTGACGTGGTCTTCTCCGCCGTGGTCGGTGGTTCCAACGTGGCGTTCTACAAGCAGATGAAGGCTGCCGGCGTGACCTCCGCCAAGCAGACCCTGCTGACCCTGTCGGTCACCGAGGACGAGCTGCTGGGCATCGGCGGCGAGAACATGGAGGGCTTCTACGCCTCGATGAAGTACTTCCAGAGCCTGGACAACCCGAACAACGCCGCCTTCGTCGAAGCCTTCAAGGCCAAGTACGGCAAGGACGCGGTGATCGGTGACGTGACCCAGGCCGCCTACCTCGGCCCGTGGCTGTGGAAGGCCGCGGTGGAGAAGGCCGGCAGCTTCGACATCGACAAGGTGGTCGCCGCCTCCCCGGGCATCGAGCTGGGCACCGCGCCGGAAGGCTACGTCAAGGTGCACGACAACCATCACCTGTGGAGCAAGACGCGCATCGGTGAAGTGCAGAAGGACGGCCAGTTCAAGGTGGTCTACGAGTCTGACCTGATCGAGCCGAACCCCTTCCCGGAAGGCTACCAGTAAGCAACACCCTCTCGTAGGAGCCGGCTTGCTGGCGATGAATGGATCGCCGACAAGCCGGTTCCTGCAGGCTTTTCTCTTCTCCACTGGAGACCATCGACATGGAATGGCTATCTGAATTCGGCGCCATCGCAGCCATGCAGGGTTTCAACGGCTTGTCCGTGTTCTGCGTGCTGCTGCTGATGGCTCTGGGGCTGGCGATCATCTTCGGCCAGATGGGCGTGATCAACATGGCGCATGGCGAGTTCCTCACCATCGGCGCCTACACCACGTTCGTGGTATCGACACTCACCGAGCAATACGCTCCGGCCTTCGGGCCTTACTACTTCTTCCTCGCGATCATCCTCTCGTTCTTCATCGCCGGGGCCATTGGCTGGCTGGTGGAGTGGGCGATGATCAGCAAGCTCTACCAGCGCCCGCTGGACACCCTGCTGGCCACCTGGGGCCTGTCGCTGGTGATGCAGCAGGGCTTTCGCTCGATCTTCGGCGCCCGCGAGGTCGGCGCCACGCTGCCGGAATGGCTGATGGGCTCGTGGAACCCCACCGAAACCATCGACATCCCGCGCAACGGCCTGTTCGTCATGGGCCTGACCCTGCTGCTCACCGCGCTGCTGTTTGTGATGCTGTACCGCTCGCGCTGGGGCCTGCAGGTGCGCGCCACGGTGCAGAACCGGGTGATGGCACGGGCCGTGGGCATCAACACCAGGCGCGTCGACCGCATGACCTTCGCCCTCGGCTGTGGCGTCGCCGGCGTGGCGGGCGCGGCGTTCACCACCATCGGCTCGACTGGGCCGACGGCCGGTTCGCTGTACATCGTCGACACCTTCCTGGTGGTGGTGTTCGGCGGCGCTTCCAGCCTGCTCGGCACCATCGCCTCGGCATTCAGCATTGCCCAGGCGCAGTCGCTGCTGGAGTTCTTCACCAGCGGATCGATGGCCAAGGTGCTGACCCTGTCCGCCGTGGTGCTGATCCTGATGCTGCGCCCGCAGGGGTTGTTCTCGAGCAAGGTGCGCAAATGAACCCTGGTGCTTTGGCAGGAGCCCGCTCGCGGGCGATCAGGGACCGCAGGATCGCCAGCAAGCTGGCTCCTACAGTGATTTGAGGACGCGGACATGAACAAGACACTCGACAAACTGCTCGGCGGCAAGCAGGGGGCCATCGGTCTGGCGCTGCTCGCGGCGCTGATCCTGGTGGTGTTCCCGCTGGCGCTCGATGCCTTCCGCCTGAACATGGTGGGCAAGTACCTGACCTACGCTTTCGTCGCCGTTGGCCTGGTGCTGTGCTGGGGCTATGGCGGCATCCTCAGCCTCGGCCAGGGCATCTTCTTCGGCCTCGGCGGCTACTGCATGGCGATGTTCCTCAAGCTCGAGGCGTCCGACCCGGAGAGCACCAAGATCCAGTCCACACCCGGCATCCCGGACTTCATGGACTGGAACCAGATCACCGAACTGCCGCTGCTCTGGGAGCCGTTCCACAGCCTGGGCTTCACCCTGGTCGCCGTGGTCGCGGTGCCGGTGCTGCTGGCGCTGGTGATCGGCCTGGCGATGTTCAAGCGGCGCGTCGGTGACGTGTATTTCTCCATCGTCACCCAGGCCATCGCGCTGATCCTCACCGTGCTGATCATCGGCCAGCAGGGCCTCACCGGCGGGGTCAACGGTATCACCGACCTGCGTACGCTCAAGGGCTGGGACATCCGCACCGACGAAGCCAGGCTGATCCTCTACTTCGTCAGCGCAGCGCTGCTGATCGGCTGCATCCTCATCGCCCGTTTCATCGTCGCTTCCAAGCTGGGGCGGCTGCTGCTGGCGATGCGCGACAAGGAAGAGCGGGTGCGTTTCTCCGGTTACGACGTGGCCAGCTTCAAGATCTTCGTGTTCTGCGTCGGCGCCGCCTTCGCCGGTATCGGCGGGGCGATGTTCACCTTGCAGGTGGGCTTCATGTCACCCA
>MDSZ01057847.1_pt1 | contig 36343 bp, 30 predicted proteins | sample 811201 | NCBI WGS metagenome assembly MDSZ01 (sample SAMN05326647, study PRJNA326480) | marine metagenome | isolation source: seawater | place: Indian Ocean: North | collected 2010
AGTGTATAATTTTGTAAAATTGCCCAGGTGGTGGAATTGGTAGACACAAGGGATTTAAAATCCCTCGAAGGCAACTTCGTGCCGGTTCAAGTCCGGCTCTGGGCACCAATTATAAAATGATTAATTTTTTTGATCTTTCAAAACACACGCCATATATTGTTTTCAGAGATTTCTATGATGATGCATTGAAAAAAAAACAATCGAACATACAAGCAGTTTCGATTAGTTCCTTCAATCCCCAAACAAAAGAAGTAAGCTCAAGAATGGTAAACCTAAAATATATAAAAGGTGATAAATGGTTTTTTTATACAAATTATGAATCGCCAAAGGCAAATGATTTCTCATTAAATAATCAAATTGCAGCTTTATTTTATTGGGATAAAACGAATGTTCAGATAAGAATTAAAGGAAAAGTAGCAAAAGCATCCTCAGTTGAATCTGATGCTCATTTCAATAAAAGGCACAAAGAAAAAAATATTCTCTCAATTGTCTCTAATCAGTCCCAACCAATAAATTCATATAATGATATTTTAAAAAAATATGAAGACATGAAGTTTTCAGATAATTCAAAAATAGAAAGACCACCTTATTGGGGTGGATATTTCTTTATCCCTGAATACTTTGAATTCTGGGAAGGAAAGAAATTTCGTTTAAATAAAAGAGTGAGCTATATCAGGGAAAGAAATAATTGGATTTCTAATATTTTGGAACCGTAATATAATTAACTCATGAATAACTCAGCAGTCGATAATACAGAAAACGTAAGTTTAATTAGGCTTCTTGAAGTACTATGGAAAGATAAGTTAATAATTTTAGTCACAAGTTTGTGTGCAGCTTTGATTGCGATATATGTTTCAATATTTATTCTTCCAGAAAAGTACAAGTCTCAAGTTTTAATGATGCCAGCTGACATGTCGTCAATGAATACAACATCTTCAAGCATTGGTGGTCTTGCCTCCCTTGCAGGCGTTTCGCTTGCGGAAGAGACAACAGAAGCAAGCGTTGCTCTCGAGGTAATAAAATCTAGACTTTTTACAAAAGAATTTATTAAGAAAAGAGAAATCTTAGTTCCACTCATTGCAGCAAAAGGCTGGGACAAGTCTTCAAATAAACTTATTATCGATAATGACTTGTACGATGAATCATCAGAAAAATGGGTAAGAAATGTCTCTTTTCCAAAAAAAACTATTCCTAATGATCAAGAAGCTTTTAAGTATTGGAAAGATGAAGTCTTTAGCATATCTCAAGACAGGAAAACTGGTTATATATCCATGTCTATAGAATTCTTTTCTCCCCATATAAGTAAAGATTGGGCAACATGGATTGTTGAAGATATTAACAATACCATGCGCGATCAAGCTGTCAAAGAAGCACAACTTTCAATTGAGTATTTAAATAATGAACTTAATAGCACAACTTCTGAGGAGCTAAAGTCATTATTTTATTTAATAATTAAGGACAATACTGAGAAAATCATGCTCGCATATTCAAGACCTGAATATGTTTTCAAAGTTATTGATCCTCCTATAGCACCTTATTTAAAGTCTTATCCACAAAGGCTAATAATTGTTATAAGCTCTACCATCATTGGTTTTTTTATAGGAATTTTTATTTCGCTAATAAGAAATTTCTTAAGAAATAGGACTTAGTTCTTAAATTGAGCAAATACAAAAAGATTACAATTGTTGGATGCGGCTATGTAGGCACATCACTGGGCGTTCTCTTCGCTAGAAATCACCTTGTAACATTTTTTGATAATCTTTTAGAGAAAATTGATCAAATAAATAATTTTATTTCTCCAATTCCGGAGGAGCAAATTCAAAAAAACCTTGATGAAAATAAAGAAAATATAAATGCGACTACCTCAAAAGAAAAAGCTTACAAAGATGCTGACTTCATAATAATTGCTACACCAACAAATTTTGATGAAAGAATAGGAGGTTTTGATACCTCATCAGTTGAAAGTGTTCTTGACGATATAAATAAAATTAATAAGGATGCATTGGTAGTAATTAAATCAACTATTCCAATTGGTTTTACAAAGCAAATGCAAAGTAAGTTTTCCAATAAAAACATAATTTTTTCACCAGAATTTCTTCGAGAAGGGAAAACAATCGAAGATAATCAGAATCCGTCAAGGATAGTAATAGGATCTAAGTCTAAAAAAGGTAAGCTTTTTGCAGAACTTCTCATGGAAATGTCTATTAAAAAAGATATTAATATTTTATTTACTAATTCTTCTGAGGCGGAAGCAATAAAATTATTTTCAAATTCATATTTGGCAATGCGAATTTCTTTTTTTAATGAATTAGATAATTTTGCAATTGATAATAAATTGAGCAGTGAAGAAATAATAAAAGGCGTTTCATCGGATAAGAGAATATCAGACCTTTATAATACCCCCTCTTTTGGGTATGGTGGCTATTGTTTGCCAAAAGATACTCAACAACTAAATAGTAATTTTGCTGAAACCCCTCATCATCTAATTAATATGATTCACTCCTCAAATGAGGCACGTAAGGATTTTTTGGTAAAGGAAATCCTTTCTAGAAAAGCAAATTTCATTGGTATATATAGACTTCAGATGAAAAAGGAAAGCACCAACTTTAGAGATGCATCAGTAATAGGAATAATTGATAGACTTATTCATCATAAGATTGATATATTTATCTATGAGCCTCTTTTAACAGAGGATGACTTTAGAGGATGCATAGTAATCAAAGATTTACAGACATTCAAAGAAAGAACTGAAGTCATTCTTGCCAATAGGCTTGATCAAGAATTGCAAGATGTTAGAGATAAAGTTTTTACTAGAGACATTTTCCAAGTAAATTAGATAAATGAAAATTGCTGTAATTGGTGGAGGTATAAATGGACTTTTTTCATCTTGGGCACTATCAAAAAAAGGTCATAAGGTATCTCTATATGAAGCAGAGCAGGTTCTTTCAAAGACAAGTTCATCATCTTCAAAGCTTCTTCATGGAGGTATAAGATATTTAGAGCAGGGGCATTTTTCTTTGGTTGCAGAGGCACTAAAAGATAGGCATTGGTGGATTACAAATGCACCCCAGCATGTAAAATCAATAAAACTTATTGCCCCAATATATAAAGACAGCACCAGAAAAATGCCAATAATGCTTCTCGGTGCATTATTTTATAGAATTTTATCTGGTTCCTATTCGTTAGGACCTTCGAGATATATTAATCTAAAAAACTTAAAGGAGGTTTGCCCTGATTTACATAATTCTAAATTAAAATCAGCCGTTGCTTTTTATGATGCTCAGATGGATGAAGAAGCTTTGGGAGATTGGGTTAGAAAGAAATCTATCTCATCAGGAGTAGATATATTTGAGAATATTAAAATTGATAATTTTAATTGCTTAGGAGAAATAAATTTTCAGAACGAAAAAGAAAAATTTGATCTAATAATTAATGCTGCTGGACCTTGGGCAAATGAATTAAATATAAAAAATAATATTAAAACTAATTATTCATTAGATTTAATAAAAGGTAGTCATATATTGATTAAAAGAAATGTTAGTAATTTTTTTCTTTTCCAAGATCAAGCATCTAGACGAATTGTTTTTGTTTTACCTTATAAGGGATCTACTTTAATTGGAACTACTGAGGTTCCCCAAAAAAATATTTCAGATGTTCAATGTTCTGATGAAGAAGCATCTTATTTAGTAAATATATTTAACTCCTATTTTCAGAAAAAGATAAATAAATCAGATATAATCAGCACATTCAGTGGTATCAGACCAATTGTGAAGAAAAAAAATAAAAGCAGAATTAATTTTTCATCAGCAAGCAGGGAGTCAGTTATAGAAACCTATGAGAGAGTCTTAACAGTGTATGGAGGAAAGTGGACTTCCGCACCATCATTGTCTAAAAAAGTCATAAGCATTGTAGAAAAAAAATATGATTAAGTTCGCATTACTAGGATGTGGGAGAATTTCAAATCGCCACGCAAGCTTACTTGCTGAAAATCAAATTAATGGTGCAAAACTTGTTGCTGTTTGTGACACAAATGTAAAAAAAGCAAAAGACTTAGGAGTTAAATATAAGATCCCTTTTTATACAGATATGCATGAAATGATGAAGCTTGAAGATATTGATGCTGTTTCTGTGCTTACAGAAAGTGGGAATCATGCAAGGAATACAATTGATCTTGCTCAATACGGAGTTGATATTTTAGTAGAAAAACCAATGGCTTTAAAATTGGAAGATGCAGATAAAATGATTAGAGAATGTAACCTTAACGGCTCCAAATTGTTTGTTATTAAACAAAACAGATTCAACGTCCCAGTAATAAAGCTCAGAGAAGCACTTGAAGCAGAAAGATTTGGTAAATTAATAATGGGTACTGTTAGGGTTAGATGGTGCAGACCGCAAAGTTATTATGATCAAGATTCATGGAGAGGAACCTGGGCAATGGATGGGGGCGTTTTAACAAATCAAGCTAGCCATCATTTAGATCTTCTAGAGTGGATGATGGGAGATGTTCAAAGTGTGTATGCAAAAAGCATAACAGCTTTAGCTGATATAGAAGCTGAAGATACTGCTGTAGTGATATTAAAATTTGTCAACGGTTCACTCGGAGTTATAGAGGCTACAACAGCGATAAGGCCAAAAGATTTAGAAGGATCATTATCAATCCTGGGAGAAAAAGGTAGCGTAGAGATTGGAGGTTTTGCTGTTAATGAGATGAAAGTATGGAATTTCCATGATGCTAAAGAAGATGATGATAGAGTTTTAAAAGAATTTTCAGTAAATCCACCAAACGTTTATGGATTTGGACACCAAGCATATTATGAGCATGTTGTTGATTGCATTGAAAATGGTACTCCAGTATTAGTTGATGGATTAGAGGGAAGAAGAAGTCTTGAACTAATAAATGCAATCTATAAATCTATTGAAACCAATCAAGAAGTAGAACTAAATTACTCACCATCAAGTGTGAAGTTGGGAGGCTAGTCTTTCCTAAATGAATATTGGGCTAATTACATATGATTTTAATCATCTTAAAACAGAATATGTAGTAAAAAAACTAAGCGAAGATAAAAGGGTTTCCTCGATACAAATACTTGCTATGCCCTTCAAGAAGAGGCCAAGAAGAAAAACTCTATTTAATCATAGACCTGATCAAAGTCTTGGAAGTCATACCTCCAAATTAATCAATCTTGAGAAAGTTACATTTAAAAAATGGGATGGCATCTCAGAAGTTGATAGCTGTGATATTTTTATTATTGGAGGAGCTGGAATTTTAGATATCAAGTTTGCTAAAAAGATCCCTATAATAAATTGTCACCCTGGAATAATACCTACATGTAGAGGACTAGATTCATTTAAATGGGCCATCAATGAAGGTGATGAGCTTGGAATTACTCTTCATCAAATTGACAGCGAGGTCGATAAAGGAAAAATCCTCCATATAGAAAAAACTCCTATCTTCATGGAAGACACACTCAAAGATCTTGCTAAAAGACACTACGAGCTAGAGTTAAAAGTTTTAATTAACTTTTTTGATTATATTAATTCAAGTTTCAAAAGTAATTTTGTTGAAAAACCTTCTAGAATGAGAATGCCATATGAACAAGAAGAACGAATGGTTCTAAAATTTAATGACTGGAAAAAAACAATGCTTAAACATCAAAGATATGAAAGTACCATTTAATGATCTTCAAAGACATCATCTTGATATTAAAGATGAGATAGATGCAGCTATAGATAGAGTGATAAATTGTTCGAGTTTTATCCGAGGAGAGGATGTTGATAGATTTGAAGAAGAATTCTCTAATTTATTTAATGTTAAGCATACTGTTTCGTGTGCTAATGGAACAGATGCAATAACAATAGCAGCTAAAGCATTAGATATTAAAAAAGGTGATGAAGTTATTGTTCCTGCAAACAGCTGGATTTCATCCTCGGCAGCAATAACTCAAGCAGGTGGGACTCCTATCTTCTGCGATGTAAATGAATATACCTACTGTATAGATGTAGAGAAAATTGAAGATAAGATTACATGCAACACCGTTGGTATTTTACCCGTTCATCTTTTTGGACATCCTGCTGAAATGCCTACAATAATGAAAATTGCAGAAAAACATAAATTATGGGTAATTGAAGACTGTGCTCAAGGACATCTTGGTTCCATCGATGGAAAACTTGTCGGTACTTTTGGAAACGCTGCAACCTTCTCTTTTTATCCTGGAAAAAATTTAGGAGCTATGGGTGATGCTGGTGCAGTAGTTACCAATGACGATGCGATGGCAATTAAAATGGCAATGTTCGCAAGACATGGCGGTCTTACGAAAGGAGACCACAAAATAGAGGGGATCAACTCAAGGTTGGATGGGCTTCAGGCAGCAATTTTAAGAGTGAAACTTAAATATTTAAAAATATGGACAGATAAAAGAATTTTTGCTGCAAACAGATATTTTGAGCATCTCAAGGATGTTAATGAAATTATCTGTCCTAATATCTTGGAGCGCTATAAGCATGTTTTCCATTTATTTGTAATAAGAACAGATCATAGAAATGAACTCAGAGAATACCTAAGTAAAAGGGATATTCAAACTGTAATTAACTATCCAGTAGCTCTTCCGCTTTTACCAGCTTATGCAAGATATAATTATTCAAAAAAGGATTTTCCAGTTGCAAGTGATTTTCAGGATAAGATACTATCACTTCCTATATTCCCTGAGATTGAAGAGTTACAAATAAAGCATGTAGTTGATTCAATTCAATCCTTTTATAGTAGGCAATAAGTTTTGGGTAAAAACATTATTTCACTCTTAATAGGAAATGGGATTGCCCAACTTATTTCTTTTATTGTTGTAATTATAATTGCAAGAATTTTTACAGAAATAAATGTTATCAATAAAATAATTAAAAGATATTAATAAAGATCAATATGTGTGGTTTCTCAATTTTAATAAATAAAGGTGAGGATTATAACGATCATGTAATTAGAAACATGACTCGCTCAATTATTCATCGAGGTCCAAATAATTTTGGATTTTCAAATGAAACAGTAGGAGACTTTGAAGTAAATATTGGACATGCAAGACTCTCAATAATCGATTTACAAGAAAACTCAAATCAACCCTTTTTAAGTAAATGCAAACAAGTATCACTTGTGTTTAATGGAGAGATATATAATTTTCAAGAAATTAAAAAAGAATTGAAATCTTTGGGCATTCTATTTAATACAAATTCAGATACTGAAGTTCTTCTAGAGTCATATCTCTTTTGGGGGGAAAAATGTCTGAATAAATTTAATGGAATGTTTTCCTTTGCAATACTAGATAAAAGAAGAAAAAAGCTTTTTGTTGCAAGAGATAGATTTGGCGTAAAACCATTATATTTTTCAAAAATTAATCAAGATGAGATCTTATTTTCATCAGAAATAAAACAGTTTTTTTTTCATCCAAAAGTAAACAAAGCTATAAATTCTGAGGCATTTTTTAGATTTCTTTTCCAAAAGTCTCACAAGTTTAAAAGTGAGTCCTTTTTTAAAAATATTTTCGAAGTAAATCATGGTGAACTGATAACAATTTGTCTAAAAAAACCATCAATTAGTTTAAAAAAAGAAACTTGGTATATGCCAGAATTAAATCAGATCGATGCAAATGAGTCTGGGCTTGAAGAGAGATTTTTTGAGCTTTTTGATGATGCTGTTAAATTGCGACTTAATGCTGATGTTCCTGTTGGCACAGGCCTATCAGGTGGACTCGATTCCTCATCAATAGTCTGCCACATAAAAGATTTGATTGAACAGAAAAAATGGAATCATCCACTGAAAACATTCTCCTCAAGATTTCTTAATCATGAATTGGATGAAGGTGATTACATCCAAAGTGTTGTTAGTCAAACTATGTCTAATCATGAAGAAATTTTTCCAGAAGGGTCAGGTTTGCTTGATGAGCTTGAAATATTCTCATGGCACCATGATGAGCCAGTATTAACAAGCGCTGTTTATGCTCAATGGTGTGCATATAAATTAGTCTCGCAGTTTAATGTAAAGGTAACCCTTGATGGACATGGTGCAGATGAGATTCTTGGTGGATATAAGAGTTTTTTTAGACCCCTTCTTTTTGATCATCTCAAAAATTGTAGACTTAGAGATTTTTTTGATGAATCAAATAACTTAACTCAGATGTATAAATATCCATCTAAAACTCCTTATCTTTGGATGCTTTCAAGTATTTTTGGTTCAAGCACATCACTTTTGTATAAAAGTTTTTTTGGTAAAAAAAGAATACAGAACAAGTGGTTTAAACAAATTGATAGTATTCTAGATAAAAGGGACCCACAAGAAATTACAAATTTAAATAGAAAGAATTTTAAAGATTACAGTAAAGATATGCTCTTTAAATTTAGTATGCCTCCTCAGCTTCAGTGGGCTGATAGAAACTCAATGGCTTTTTCTGTTGAGTCAAGGGCACCCTTTTTAGATTACAGATTAGTAGAATTTTGTTTATCCCTTCCAAATGAATATAAATTAGGAGGAGGCATTAATAAAATAATTTTAAGAAATACATTAGGGAATAAACTTCCAAGCAAAGTAGTAGAAAGAAAATATAAACAAGGCTTTGAATCCCCTGAGGAAAGTTGGCTACTTAATAAAAATAATCATGAAATAGTTAAGTCACTAATTGATGACTCGCGAGAAATTAATAATGATTTTCTCCATGAAGATTCTTTTAAATATTGTGATCAGATAATAAATAAAGAATTTGAATATGATGAATTTTTGTGGAGAATGATAAGTTTGTCGCAATGGAGAAAAACTTTTAATATTTAAATGATTCTAAATTTTTCATTATTTCTTGAAGTAGCTAGCACTCTTTTAGTTTACTTATATATAGTAGGTAGATTCCAATTTTCATCTCTTTCCGACAGTTTTCATTTATTTGCTATGACAATTACAAAACAGAAAAGTTCTAAGTCGCTCAGGTAATGAAATCGTTTATAAAAAATAATTTTGTAAAGAATGTAGCAACTCTCGTAGCAGGAACTTCAGTTGCTCAACTAATTCCAATTCTAATTAGTCCAATTCTTACAAGAATATACTCACCTGAAGATTTTGGCTTGTATGCAACCATTGTTGCTATATCTTCAGTCTGCGCCATCAGTTCATGTTTAAGGTATGAGTATGCAATTGTTCAGGAAAAGAATAAAGAAAGCGCAATTTCTCTTGTAAAGCTTTCTTTTTATATATGTTTTATATTTTCTTTTTTAATATTCATATCGATTCTGTTTTTTCAAGACTCAATTACAAACTTCTTCAATCTCGATAATTTAAAAAATATAATTTTTTTTGTACCAATAATTGTTCTTTCTTTAGGCCTCTTTAAGACACTTAATTTTTGGAATACAAGAACTGAGAATTATGAAAATATCTCCTTGAGTACTATATACCAATCAGTATCAGTTGGCGCTGGTCAAATTTTTTTAAAATTCTCTCAATTTGGGCTGATATTTGGATATCTTTTTGGGCATATTATCGGCGTATTATCATTGTTATTAAGAACCCTTAAAAATGATAAAGAATTATTTTCATATAAAACAGATTATCTTCAATTAAAACATGTTGCTTTAAAATATAAAAAATTTCCTATATTGTCATCTCCTGCCGCTATTGCAGACAGTTTATCGGTTCAAATTCCCATTCTTTTAATTGTAAAATCATTTTCAAGCTCTGTCGCAGGCTTTTATAGCCTAACTTATAGAGTGTTGAATGTTCCTGCTACTTTTTTTTCACAAGGAATAGCGCAGCCTCTTTTAAGACAAATTACTAAAATGGATGAAGGCACTTATGAGCAAGTCATTTTTATTTTAAAAGTCTTTCTTGCTTTATCGATAATCATCACTCCATTTACATTAATTATATGGTTCTATGCAGAAGATTTGTTTAGCTTTGTTTTTGGATCAGAGTGGGCAAAAGCAGGTATGTATGCAAAAATCATAATTTTTGCTGTTGCAGTTAAGTTCGTTGTAAGCCCTCTAAGTATAATATTTACATTAGATAAAAATATTAAAATTGGAACAGTCTGGCAATATTGTTACCTATTGACACTTTCTGTGACTTTAATAAGTTTTTCTTCAAAGCCTATAGCTACATTCTTGATAGCTTTTACAGTTCATGAAGTTTTGCTTTACTTCGTGTACCTAATTATGATTTTGGGGGTATCATTACCCAAATATAAATAATTATTTTATTTTTTCTGAAATGATTGGGGTTCAGAAGAACGAAAATATGATGAATTTTTTTAGATGCAATTTAATTTTTCTAAGCGGGGGAAATCTTTAAATATATAAATGATACTTAACTTTTCTTTGTTATTGGTCTCTTTATCAGTTTTATTTCTTTACTTTTATTGGATTGATAGGTTCCAACTTACTCCACTTGCAACAAATTTTCATCTATTTGGAGCTACAACATATCTTGTAGGGACATTATCAATTTTCGATCAAGCTGATCAGATGCAAATAGAATGGGCACTTTATTGTTTTACATCATTTCTTTTTCTTATTGCTGGGATATTTTTTGCAAACATTATTTTTGCAATTAAGCTAAAAAAGAGCACAACGAATCTTCAATATATTTCATGGGAAAATAGTTCAGACACTTCAACGAACTCCTTTATTGTTTTCATGGCTATATTATCTTTAGTAGCCACAATATATTTTTTTATATTAATCGGGACTGTAGTACCAATTGAGGCTGTTCTTAATTTAGCACAAGGTGCTGATATACTTGAAAGTGGGAAGTCTGCAACAGAATCAAGAAAAAATATCCACTATGGTGCAAGTGGAGAATATTATGGCGCAGGGTACTTTTCTCAGTTTACTAACACAATACTCCCTTTGTCCTCAGTCCTTTTTTATTATTTGTATAAAACAAATGGAAATAAGTCTTATCTAGCTATGTTTTTAATATCTATACCCCTTGCAATAATTGCAATGACAGGAACTGGAAGGAGAGGTGTTATAGCAGGATTCATTTTTTTTATAATAATGTGGACAAGGTGGAGGCCATTATCAGAATTAAGGCCTTCTGCTGTGTCCAGAACTTACATAATGACTGCTGGCATAATTATAGTAGGTTTGATGACTACAATTATTGCACGTGATGTTGTTTCTGATAATCCATTTATAAATTCTTTGTTTGGATTCAAATTTATCTTTGATAGAGTTTTTATTTCTCCAGCAATTCAAGAATTAGAAGTTTTTATGATTTTTCTTGGAAATACTAGTCCAGTAAACGGAGCTGGCTGGATTGTTATGTTAAATGATATTCTCCCTGGACATAGGCCAGGATTAGCTCAGGAAATACATTCTCTTTTGGGCGGCAGTGAATATGGAAATGCTGGCTTTGGACTTTACGGTGAAAAGTACTATAACTTTGGCTGGTTAGGCGCAACATTGGTAAGCTTTTTGTGGGGCATAGCGCTCCATACATTTGACAATAAGATTATTAACTTTAGACGAAAAGATTTTTCTTGGATTGTTATGTGTTATGCAGCATTTTGTCTCGGGATGGCAGCTGCACCAATTGATCTCTTTAATGGCGGTTTCATAACTTGTTTAATTTATTTATTTTGTTACCAAATCTTCAACCTTTTATACAGAATGTTATTAATTGCTCAAAAAACGTCACCAAAGGAGATTTGAATTTTTTATGAAAAGATACTTTGTAATAATCGCACCAGGTCATAAGCGATATGATGAGAGAGTAATGAGGACTGTAAGAGAATACTCGAAGGTTTTTAATTTAATTTATATTTATGAAAAGTCTAACGAGGAAATAGAAAAGGAGAGTTCCTCAACTGGAAATGAAATACTTCATGTCCAATTCCCACTACCTAATCAAACAGGTTTTATTTCAAGATTTAAAAAGATTAATAAACTCAATAAGGTTCTTAAAGATTTTAAAATATCTGGATATCACATTCATGAATCTGGAAGCTTTGGTCTTCAAATTGCAAATAATTTACCAAAAAAATCTAAGATAATTTTTGATTACCATGACTGGATACCTTTTGAGATTAATCAAAGATTAAGTAATGGATTTTTATATAATAGCGTATATTTTTTAGTAAAGGTTTTTATAAGGCGTGTTGTAAAAAAGATTTCCGCAGTTGTTTTTATTTCTGTTGGCGCAAAAGATTATTTTATTAAAGAATACTGTAATATTAATTCCTTTGTTGTCCCCAATAGCAGAGAATTTAAAAGTCTTGAAGCTCCTACATTCAATACTGGTGATATCTTTAAAAATAAAATACCAGATAAAATTGAAATAATATGGGTTGGAAATGTTATGCGAATGAGACAAATTGAAAGGTTGTTCAGCCTGAGACATAAATTATTGGAGTATCCAAGCATCAAGTCTGTAAGATTATCAATTTGGGGCTCATTGAAGGATAAAGAATATGCCCACAGTTTGTTGTCTCATGCTAATGAATCCAGCCAAGAAGAATTTTTAAAATTTCATGGAAAATATAGTTCTGAAAGGGATATTCAGCTCAGTCAAGATCATCTATCCTTTGGGATAGCCTATGGATGGAAAGAACCTTTTGATTCAGGTTTGAATAAAATATCCTGTCCCACTAAAATTTATTCATATGGTTTATTGGGTATTATTGGTTTTCTTGAAAGCAAATGTTCAGATCAATTAGATAAGATAAGAGAGAAGGATCTTGATATCGGGTTTTCTTCAAGTGAAGATATATGTTTAAGAATCAAACATTATTTGGATAATATAAGTTCCTATAACAAGGACTCGAAAAAATTATTTGATTTTTGCATTGATCAGTATGCTGAAAGCGAAGATGTTGTTAAAGAAACAGTAAAATATGTTAAAAAAATAGTATGAAAATTTTAATGGTTTTTGGTACTAGGCCAGAAGCAATCAAGATGGCACCGTTAATTAAAGAGATTCATAAAGAAACTTCTTTTGATTTAAAGGTTTGTGTCACTGCTCAACATAGGGAGATGTTGGATCAGGTATTACAATTATTCGATATAGTTCCCGACTTCGATTTAAACATCATGAGAGTCGGCCAATCCATTGAAGAAATTAACACAAAAATAATCAATGAACTAAAGGAAATCTTTACCAATTTTATCCCGGATCTCACTATTGTTCATGGAGATACATCCACTACATTCTCAGCAGCTTTTGCATCATTCTTAAACAGAGTTCCTGTTGCCCATGTCGAAGCTGGATTAAGAACTGGAAACATCTATTCACCCTGGCCAGAAGAAGCAAATAGGAAGCTAACAAGTGTTATTACTAAATATCATTTTTGCCCAACTGAATTATCAAAAAAGAATTTAACTAATGAGGGCGTCAATGAGGAATCAATATTAGTTACGGGGAACACAGTAATAGATGCTTTGTTAATGGCTAAAGATAAGATGGACTCAGAAAAAGAAAAAAAATTAAATTTTTCTAGGAATTTTTCTTTCATCGATAAAAACAAAAAATTAGTATTAGTCACTGGTCATAGAAGAGAAAGTTTTGGTGAAGGATTTAAGAATATCTGCTTAGCACTTAAAAAACTATCTTTAAAAGAAGATGTTCAGATTGTTTATCCAGTTCATCTAAATCCCAATGTTCAAGAGCCTGTAAATGACATTTTATCCAAACAAGATAATATTTTTCTGATTGAACCACAAGATTATTTACCTTTTATTTATCTAATGGATAAGTCATATATTATTTTGACTGATTCAGGAGGTATTCAAGAGGAAGCACCATCTCTTGGTAAGCCAGTTTTGGTTATGAGGGATACGACAGAGAGGCCAGAGGCAATAAAAGCAGGAACTGTGAATTTGGTTGGGACAGATCCAGAAAGGATTGTAAAAGCAGCAGAAATTCTTTTATCAAATGATGATGAATATAAAAAAGTGAGTAAATCACACAACCCGTATGGTGATGGCAAAGCTTCTGAGCGTATAATTGGTTTTCTTAAAAAGGTGGCAAGAAATCATGAGCTATAAATGTGTTTCAGTTCTAGGGCTTGGATATATTGGATTGCCGACTGCTGCAGTGTTGGCATCAAATGGCATTAAAGTTTTGGGTGTGGATATCAATAAACACATTGTTGATTCAGTAAATGCAGGGAAGATTCACATCGAGGAGCCTCACTTAGATAAAGTCGTCAAAGAAGCTGTTGAAAAAGGATTTCTTAAAGCTTCAGATGAGGCAAGTTCTTCAGATGCATTTATTATCGCTGTTCCAACACCTTTTAAAGACAACGATGAAGGTGATCCAAAGCCAGACTTAAAATTTATTGATGCTGCAGCAAATGCAATCGCAGCTGTTTTGAAGAAAGGAGATCTTATAATTCTTGAATCGACTTCTCCAGTTGGAACAACTTTGAGATTATCTAAGATGTTAGGATCCATGAGAAAAGATCTATCTTTTCCTCATATAGATGGAGAAAATTCAGATATAAGAATTGCTTATTGTCCAGAAAGAGTTCTACCCGGAAATGTATTATATGAGCTAGAAAATAATGCTAGGGTTATTGGAGGTATATCCAGTAAATGTTCTGATGAAGCAATAAAACTTTACGAGAATTTTGTTAATAATAAATGTATTTCTACAAATTCATCTACAGCAGAAATGGCAAAGCTAACTGAAAATTCATATAGAGATGTGAATATTGCATTTGCTAATGAGCTTTCAATAATTGCAGAAAAAAATGATATAAATATTTGGGAGTTAATTGAACTAAGTAATCTTCATCCAAGGGTAAATATCTTAAAGCCTGGTCCAGGAGTAGGTGGCCACTGTATTGCTGTTGATCCATGGTTTATCGTCAGCCAAAATCCAGATGAAGCAAAATTAATAAAAATGGCAAGGGTAGTAAATGATTACAAGCCAGAGTATGTTATTAATCGAGTCATTAAAACTATTCAAAAAAAATGTGATTTAAATGAATCTAAGATAGGAATACTTGGCTTATCGTATAAACCAGATATAGATGATTTAAGAGAAAGTCCATCACTTGGAATAGCTATCAATTTATCAAAAAAATTTCCAGGGAAAACATTTATAGTAGAACCCCATATTGAAGAACTTCCTAAATCTCTAGCTAAAAATTGTTATAAATGCTCTTTTGAAGATGTTTTTAATATGACAGATCTAGTAATTGCTTTAGTCCCTCATAGAGAATTTAAAGATTTTAAGAAATATAAATCAAAAACTGAATTCCTTGATTTCTGTGGCCTAGAAAATTATTAAATGATTAAATATTATCTTAGAAGGCTATATCAGATTTCCTTCAGTGTTCTACTGCAAAAAGTTGCCATTGCATTAAACAAAAAAATTCAAAGACCTTATTTCTATACTCTTTATCTTCTTCAATCTTACAAACTTTCTTTTACTAGAAAAAAACAATTTAGTGATCTTGAAGAGCTTGGAAAAGATTTAAAAGATAATTTATTACTCTCAATACAAACAGATAAGAAGTATTTGAAGAACAGTATTAGCAGAAGCAAAGATTTTCTTGATTCAAAAGAATTCCAATGTCTCGGATATGGTAAATTGCGAATACCTCAATCAGATGAATGGCATTTTGACCTATTTCATAACTTTAAATGGAAAAGTATATATTTCAATAAAATAAATTTTGTCCAGACAAAAAGATTCTGCGATGTAAAAATCCCTTGGGAAATGAGTAGAATGCAGTATTTACTTTATTTAGCTGAGGGCTATCTTCTGGATAAAAAAAATGATAAAAGCTATAAGTCTCTTTTTCTTGCAATCTTAAATGACTGGTATGAGAGTAATCCAATTGGCTATGGTGTTAATTGGACGGTTGCTATGGAGGTATCCATAAGAGGGATTAATATAGCTTTAGCTTCATCAATTTTTTGGGACGATTTAACTAAAAAAGACAAATCAAGAATATATTTTCTTCTTAAAAATCACTTAAGATATTTAAAACAATTTCCTGAAATAAGCGATTATTCAGGAAATCACTATCTAGCTGGCCTAATGGGAGAACTTACTCTTTCTTTTATCATTGGAAAAGAGGAAAATCATCTAAAAAGGATTTATAAAAAAGCATGCAAAGAGATTGCATGTCAATTTGAAAAAGAGGGAAGTCATTACGAAAGATCTCCTATATATCACAGACTATGTCTAGACATGCTATCTATTATTATAGCTTTTTCAAAAAGAGCAGGGTTTGAAACTGAAAATCTTAATAATATTTTTTCTAAAGGCGTTGAATTCTGCAAACTACTCTCAAATGGTGAGGATTTACTCCCTGTAATTGGAGATTGCGATAGCGGTCACATAATTTGGTTTGGAGAGAATCATAGAAGTTTCGAGTATTTACTTTTTTTAAATCATGAAAGATTCAAACATTCATCGAACCAACATAGATTGATTGGTAAAGCACTTTGGATAGATTCAATTATTAAAAAACCAAATAACACTAGATCTTTTTCTAGCAAAAGACTGCATAAAAATTCTAGTTATGCATCAGGATTTCTTGTTGGAGAAAGCAGTGATATAAAATGCATAATGAGAGTTGGTGAATTAGGATTAAATGGAAGAGCATCTCACGATCATGATGATTCTTTATCGCTATGGGCATGGTATAAGCAAAAAGAATTTCTTTCTGAAAAAGGTTGTTACTCCTATACCCTGGATCCTAAAAAAAGAAGCTTAGATATTTCATCGCTTGGTCATAACGTCATTCAGCCTTTAGATGATCAAAGGTCTGTTCTTGGTCAAGGCTCTATTGTTAAAACCGCATATGGTTGCCTAAAAGCAGATAAATGGACGCATAATTCTTCAGAATATTCTGTAACCATTCAGGGCAGCATAAGAAATGAATCCCTAAAAGAAAATAATCTAATAGATCATAATCGAGAAGTTTTAATTCTTAATAAAGATGCTCCTAAAATAGTCTGTAATGACAATATTGCCTGGAAAAAGAAGTCAGCTTCACTTGTTAGGTGGCATTTTGGCGAACATTTTAAAGTTGACTCTCATTCACAGGAGGGTAGAGTTTTTTTAAAAAACGGCTCTCAAATTATATGTGAATTAATTGTCATCACTGATGAAAAATTCTTTATTAAACCATTTCAATATGAATACTCATTTTCTTATGGCGAAGTCAAAACAGCTGAAGGTGTTGATATTGTCCTACATGATGGATTAAGGCATTCCATTGAAACAAGATTTGATTTCATTGACTAACTCTTAATAATATAATTTATTTATGGGGATAGGAAAAAAAAATACTTCTATATTTGTTCGTTTAGCTTCAAGACCTGTTCCTAGAGTTCAAAGATTCATGCGTGCATCAAAAAATGCTGGCTACAAGCCAATATTTTGTGGCGCCTTTAGAGAGCAAAATCTATTAAAATACGAAAGATGGTCAGGCCTTGAAATATACAGGATAGGAACTCTTTTCAAGCTACTAAATGGCAAACGACCCTTTTATTACATTTATTCTGTATTTAGATTCCAAATATCCTTGATTTATTTCTTTTATAAAAAGAAACCTAAACTTATCCATGCCTCAGATATTGAAACAATGCCTGCAGCTATTATATATTCAAAAATATTCAGAATCCCTCTAATTTATAATATTCATGATAATCTTTCTCAAAGATATCAACTGCCAAATGCTCTAAAGAAAATATTAAATCTCATTGAGGGGATTGCAGTATTATTATCAAATATATCAAGCGTTCCAGAAAATTTTAGAAAGACTTCACTTCCTTTATTCTGTCAAAAAAAAGTAACAGTTATAAGGAATACTCCAGAAGATATTTCTTTTAAACCTCTGACTATTGGAGAAAATGAGACAATTAGAATCTTTTATGGTGGTTGGATTGATCAAGGAAGGGGCATACATAAAATTATTGATTTAATTAAGCAATTGCCAAACTCCGAACTACGCATTGCTGGCGAGGGATCCAAAGAAATATTAGATTTAATTCATCAAAGTGAAAGAGTGAAATATCTTGGCATTTTAGATTATGCAGCCTGTATAGAAGAGATGGAAAAATCACATTTTATTCCAGCATTTTATAAACCAAACACTGAAATCAATATCAATGCAGCTTCAAACAAGTTGGCAGAATCATTAGCAATTGGAAGACCGCTATTGCTTAATGATGAAATGAGGATTATGGAAATTTTCTCAGGCAGCAAGGCAGTTATTTCCTCTAAATATGGGGACACACAAAGATTGTCAGAAAAAATATTGGAATTATTTCAAGATCAGAGTAAATATCTAAATGCTTGTAGCGAAGCCAGAAGACTTTATGAGAAATATTATCAATGGGAAAAAGCAAAAGAGGATATGAGTAAGTTATTTAAAAGTTTGGAAAAGTAATATTTGTTAATCTCATAAGTGTTAAAATTAAACACATCACTAAGTATTTTAAATGGATAATAATAACAAAAGAGACACACACTACTCATTAAGCTCACCTCTAGTAAAGCTTAAAAGAATAATTAGATCCATTAAAATGTGGGGTCTCCATAGAACTATTGCAAAGGGCCTTAGTAGAATTTCATTACCGGTTCCAGTTTTGTTAAATTTTGTCCCAAAAAGAAAAAGCTTCATACTAGTTGGATGTGGGCAATTTGGGCTAAGTACAGCATCATTCTTTATCGGGAAAAAGTTTGGAAATATTTTTTTATCATGCTTTGATATTGATATAAATCAGTCAAAGTATGCACAAGCAAGCTACGGCTATTCAGAGATTTCGAACAATTTTGATGACTTAATATCTCTTGATAAAGCAAAGTACTGTTTCATTGCTTCAAATCATGCCTCTCACACTGAGCAAGCTATAAAAGCTCTTTCAAAGGGTTTAACTGTTCATGTTGAAAAACCTATTTCTGTGAATTGGGAGCAATTAAATAATTTAAAAAATTCTCTTCATGGAAAAGAAGATAAATTTTTTGTTGGATACAACAGACCTTTTTCAAAAGCCATTACAATTCTTAGAAATAAGATATCGTCAACTAATGAGCCATTAACAATGCAGTTTTTTATTGCAGGCCATTCAATCGCTAAAGATCATTGGTACTATAATCCAGATGAGGGTAGTAGGATATGTGGGAATTTGGGTCATTGGATTGATTTAGCTGTTCATTTACTTGCCCAAAAAGATATGCCAAGCTCCTGTAGTATCAATATCAATTTTGCAGATATTGAAAATAGAGAGGAAAATTTTATTTTATCAATTACCTCTGATATTGGAGACATTATTAATATGGTATTTTCAACAAGAGGAGAGCCATTTGATGGGGTTAACGAGACTTTGAACATACAGCAGGGTGAACTGATTGCAAAAATTGATGATTTTCAAAGGATGAAGATTTGGCATAAAGATTTTTATAAACACTACAAGTTTTGGCCAAAAGATGTTGGCCATGCAAAATCAGTAACTCAAATGTTTAAAAAAAATCCAGATTATTTAAGGCCATGGTGTGAAACTTATCTTTCAACAGCTTTTATGTTGCACATATCTGATATGGTGAGAGATAATGTTAGTCATTCGAAATTTTCATTTGATAAATTTCTTTTAAATCTCAATAAAAACTAGAGGATATAAAATTGAAACAAATATATCAGAATGTTTCTTCAGGGGAAACAAGTGTAGAGGAAGTGCCAAGACCTCAATGCAAAAAAGGCCATGTTTTGATTAAATCAACATACTCTTTAATATCTGCTGGAACTGAAAGAATGCTTGTGGACTTTGGGAAGTCTAATTTTTTAGATAAAGCAAGAAAACAGCCAGAAAAGGTTTCCATGGTATTAGACAAATTAAAGACAGATGGAATTGTAGCTACATATGATGCTGTTAAGACAAAACTGGATCAGCCACTACCTATGGGATACTCAAATGTTGGTGTAGTTGAAGAGGTGGGTGAGGGAGTTAATAACTTTAGTAGAGGAGATAGAGTAGTTTCTAATGGAAGTCATGCTGAGATGGTTTGCGTTCCAAAGAATTTAGTATGCAAAATACCAGACAATGTGTCAGATGAGGATGCTGCATTTACTGTAGTTGGTTCTATAGCCCTTCAAGGCATAAGATTATCAAATCCGTCCATTGGCGAAACATATGTTGTGATGGGTTTGGGTTTAATCGGACTTATAACCATTCAAATATTAAGAGCAAATGGATGTAGAGTGCTCGGAATGGATTTTGATAAAAAGAAAGTAGATTTAGCAGAAACCATGGGAGTTGAGACCCTCTTACTAGATAAAAATATTGATTCTGTATCAGCTGCTAATGATTTTTCTAGAGGACTCGGAGTTGATGCAGTAATAATTACAGCATCAACAAACTCTAATGAACCAGTTCACAATGCTGCTTTGATGTGCAGAAAAAGAGGGAGAATAATTTTAGTGGGAGTCGTTGGCTTAGATATTCAAAGAAATGACTTTTATGAAAAAGAAATATCATTTCAGGTATCATGCTCGTATGGTCCAGGTAGATATGATCCATTTTATGAAGATCAAGGAAATGATTATCCTATTGGTTTTGTTAGGTGGACAGAAAATAGAAACTTCCAAGCAGTTTTAGAGATGATTTCTGATGGAAGGATAGAATTAAATCAACTTAAAACTGAGACATTTAATCTTGAGAAAGCTCAAAACGCTTATAATAAGCTTCTCGATGATAAAGATGTTTTAGGTCTCCTAATAAAATATGACTTCGATAATATCTATACTTCTAAAACAGTAGTAATATCAGAAAAAAATCAGGAAAAACAAAACACTAGATCTAATAACAAAGTAATTTTGGCATTAATTGGTGCAGGTAATCATGCAGGAAGAACTCTACTGCCAGCTATCAAAAGAACCGGATGTGATCTAGAAATGATTTCTTCATCTCAGGGTATGTCAAGTGCACACTATGGTAAATCATTTGGATTCAAAAGAAATACTACTGATGTAAGTGAAATTTTTAGTGATAAAGAAATAAATACAATTGTTGTCTCAACTCAACATGATTCCCATGCAGAATTAGTTACTTCATCTATAGATTCTAATAAAAATGTATTTGTTGAAAAACCTTTATGCCTCAATCAACAGCAGCTAAAAGATATTAAGGAAGCTTATAACAAGAATCCTCAAAAAATATTAATGGTAGGCTTCAATAGAAGATTTTCACCCTTAGTAGTTAAACTCAAAAAAAGCATTAAACCTAATGAACCAATTTCAATCATTTATACTTGTAATGCTGGATTCATTCCATCACATAGCTGGGTCCATGACCCAAAAAAAGGAGGAGGTAGAATAATTGGAGAGGCCTGCCACTTTATTGACATTTGCAGATTTCTAACGAACTCACCCATAGAATCTTTTTCTACCAATGCTCTTATCAAAAGATCTGAAGGAGGTTTAAGAGATACCGTTATCATTAATTTGAGTTTTAAAGATGGTTCAATAGCTACAATAAACTATTTTGCAAACGGAAGTAATAAATTTCCTAAAGAGAGAATTGAAGTTTTTCAATCTGGAGGAGTTGCAACTATTGATAATTTTAAAAAATTAAAAAGCTATAACTTTAGTAATCTTCAAGACAAAAAGCTATTTGTTCAGAATAAGGGTATTAATGATTGCATGCAGGCTTTTATTGAGGCTGTTAAAGAAAATAAGGAGTCGCCAATATCAGCAGATGAGATTTTTGAGGTAACGGATTTTTCAATTCAGGCAGCACAGGATATTAAAGACAAATAGCTTAATGAGTCTTTTTCATAGAGTTGGTCTTCTTTTTAGAACAATAAAGTTTTTAAAATTTGAACAAATTTTTTTTAGGATATTAAAAAGATTTAAGTCAAAGAAAATTTTTGTTCCACAAAAAGTTGAACTAAGCAACAGAAAACCTATTCAAGGATTTTTTAGAAAAAAACAATCAATATTTGAAGATAATCAATTCTTTTTTTTAAATAAAAGAGAAGAATTATCTTTTCCTAATGACTGGTATTCTGAAGGGGACTCTCTTCTATGGAAATATAACCTTCATTACTTTGATGGGCTTATATCCGATAATACACCTCCAGAAGTTAAAACTAATTTAGTAAATATGTGGATATCTTCAAATTCCAATCGATATTCTATTGGTTGGAACTCTTACCCTCTGTCGTTAAGAGTAACAAATTGGATAAAGTGGGCATGGATATACGAAAAAAAATTGGATACTACAGTTTCAAATTCATTATACTCACAAGCTAAATTTCTAAGTAAAAATCTTGAATATCATTTACTGGGGAATCATCTTTTGGAAAATAGTAAAGCACTAATCTTTGCTGGATATTTCTTCAAAGGTAAGGAAGCAGAGCTATGGCTTGCAAAGGGCATAAAAATCCTAAAAAAAGAGTTAGAGAGACAAATACTTGATGATGGTGGGCATTTTGAGCTTTCACCAATGTATCATTCGATTATCTTGGAATTAATACATGATATTTATTTGCTTTCAATATCTATAGATGCTCCAAGAATCCTTAATGAGCAAAGCAAGTTTTTAAAATCTAAGATGATTTCAATGACTAATTGGCTTGAAAAAATGATACATCATGATGGCGATATTGCATTATTTAATGATGCAGCTTTTGGCATTGCCATCGAACCAAGAATATTAATTGATAAGATTAAAAAAGACTTTAGCATTAAGCTTAATGAAATTAGTGATTGTGAGTTTCTTGAAGATACAGGCTATTTAAGACTAAGCAAAGGGGAGTCAATTCTTTTTTTTGATTTAGCTGAAATTGGCGCACGCTATCTTCCAGGGCATGGACATGCAGACACACTATCAATAGAGCTATCCGTTTTTGGACAAAGGCTAATTACTAATCTTGGAACATCTGAATACGGAAATGGGCAAAGAAGGATTTTTGAGAGAAGTACTAAGGCCCATTCAACAGTTGAATTAAATGATCAAAACTCATCTGAAGTTTGGGATGGGTTTCGAGTTGGTAGGAGAGCGAAGGTATTTGATTTAAAAATTCAAAAAAACAAAGAAAAAATATCTGTTGAAGCCAAACATAATGGTTATAGATTCCTAAAACGAGGATTAGTACACAAAAGGAAAATTGAGTTATTTGAAGACTCATTAGTAATATATGACCAAGTTACAAAAAATGTGGCAAGTTATTTATCAAGATTTCATATTCATCCTTGCATAAAAATAGAATTAATTGAGGAAAAAAATGGAAAATTTATATTTCCAAATAATGATGTTGTTTTTTGGGAAGCTAAAACAGATGAAGTTTTATTAAAAGATGTTCTCTTTGCACCTCAATTTAATATACTCCAGAACACAAAGACTTTAATTCTTAAGAACAATAAGTCCATTGATACTATGCTAAAAATATATTGGAAAAAATGAAGATAATTTTCTTTACGGACCATTTTTATCCTGAAATAAGCGCTCCCGCAGCTCATATATTTGATAGATGTCGTATATGGGTAAAAAAAGGTCATGATGTTACAGTCATAACAAATTTCCCAAATTATCCAGATGGAAAAGTTTATAGCGGATATTCAAACAAGATTAGGAAATGGGAGAAAATAGAAGGAATTGATGTTTTGAGAGTCAAAACATTTATTGCAAAAAATTCTGGCACTTACAAAAGAACTCTTGACTATATTTCTTTCACATTTTCTTCTTTTTTAAATAGTATTTTCTTAAAAAAGCCAGATATTGTTATCTCTTCCAGCCCACATATTTTTGTGCCAATTGGAGCATTATTTTTCTGTTTTTTAAGGAGAGTACCTCATGTCTTAGAAGTGAGAGATCTTTGGCCAGAATCAATATCAGCTACCACAAACATAAAGAAAGCCTCATTGATATTTAAGATTTTCGAAATTCTTGAGATTTTCATTTATAAATCTTCAAAAGAGATAATAGTTTTTACAAAAAGCTTTAAACAAAATCTCATTCAAAAAAAAATAAGTGAGAAAAAAATCAATGTTGTCATCAATGGAGCAAATTTAGAACTTTTTAAAAGAGTCAAAGATCCAATAATAGATGAAAATATTGATGTAAAGGATAAGTTTGTTATAGGTTACTTCGGGACACATGGACTATCTCACGGTCTTAATAATGTTATTGAAGCAGCAAAAATCTTGAAAAACAGTAATATAGTTTTTCTATTTATTGGAGATGGCGCAAAAAAGAATGAGCTTGTAAAAAATTCTCAAAAAAATAATTTAAAAAATATTATTTTTCTTGAAAAAAAGAAAAGAGAATCTCTACCAAATTACTGGAGTCTTTGTAGTGCAGGATTAATTCATCTTAAGGATGATGATTTTTTTAAAACTGTTATACCATCAAAAATTTTTGAGACAATGGCTAATGGATTGCCTATTATTTATGCTGGACCAGATGGCGATGGAGCTGACCTTATTAAAGAATTAGATGTTGGATTGATCTCAGGATCAAAAAAACCAATTCAGCTTGTAAATAACATTCTCACTTTAGAAAATGATAAAGATACTTATAATAAACTGAAAAAAAATTCTATTAAATCCTCTAAAATATTTTCAAGAGATGCGCAAGCAGAAAATACTTTCAGGGTTTTTGAAAAGATAATAAATAAATAGGGTTATACATGGAAGAACTAAATGTAATTGGAAGAAATGAGTCGCTTTTTAAAAAAGATATTCTGGATAACAGATCATATTTCAAAAATGAAATCTCTTCTTCATCATTTCTTGTAATTGGTGGAGCGGGCACAATTGGACAAGCCGTTGTTAAAGAAATATTTAAATTTGATCCAAAAAAACTACATGTTGTTGATATTTCAGAAAATAATTTAGTTGAGTTGGTAAGGGATATCAGAAGCACGATGGGCTATGGAAGTGGTGAATTTGAAATATTTGCAATTGATTGTGGAGGAAGTGGATTTGAAAAAATGTTTACTAACTTGGGAGGCTATGATTATATTTTTAATCTTTCTGCTTTGAAGCACGTAAGAAGTGAAAAGGATCCATACACTTTACTTAGAATGATCGAGGTAAATATTCTTAATACTTTAAAAACAGTTAATTTTGCAAAGAACTCAAAAACCAAGAAGTATTTCTCAGTTTCTACAGATAAAGCTGCTAACCCTGCAAATATTATGGGTGCAAGTAAAAAAATAATGGAGATGTTTTTAATGAGAGAAAGCAAGGAACTACCAATCTCAATGGCCAGATTTGCAAATGTTGCATTCTCGGATGGTTCTCTTCTTCATGGTTTTAGACAAAGGTTAATAAAGAATCAACCCATATCAGCTCCAAAAGATATCAAAAGATATTTTATTAGTCCTGAGGAATCAGGACAGCTTTGTTTATTCTCTGCACTTCAAGGAAAAAATAGAGATATTTATTTTCCGAAGTTAGATGAGAAAATCCATCTTCAAAAATTCTCAGATATAGCAGATAGATTTTTACAATTAAATGGGTATGAAGTAATAGAATGCAATTCAGAAGACGAGGCAAGAGCAAAAGTAGATGATTTTAAAAAAGATAAAAAGTGGCCATGCTATTTCTTTGAAAGTGATACAACCGGAGAAAAACCATTTGAGGAATTTTATACTAACAGTGAAATTCTTGATCTTGAAAAGTACTGCGAAATAGGAATTATTAAAAATGAGATACTTCCTAGCGAAAAAGATCTTAATGAGTTCTTAAGTGAAATCGATAAAGTTTTTAGCTCAAAAAATCCAACTAAGGATGAGATATTAAACATAGTTTTTTCAATTTTACCAAGCTTTAAAGAAACATATATTTCAACAGGTAAGAATTTAAATCAAAGAATGTAATTATGATTAGATTTTTAGATATTTTATTTTCTACAGTTGCAATTATTTTTTTATTGCCTTTATTTTTGATAGTTTCGGTAGTGCTTGCGTTTACTGGAGAAAATGAAATCTTTTATCTTCAAGAGAGAGTTGGTAAAGATAAAAAAGTATTTAAACTCTTTAAATTTGCCACTATGTTAAAAAATAGTTCAGAAATAGGAACTGGGACAATAACAATAAAAAATGATGCTAGGATTTTGCCATTTGGTAATTTATTAAGAAAAAGCAAAATTAACGAACTGCCTCAGATTTTTAATATTCTAATGGGGGATATGAGTGTTATTGGGCCAAGGCCAATGACAGAAAAAAACTTTAAAAGGTATCATGAAGACATTCAGATTATAGTTGCTTCTGAAAAACCCGGTCTATCGGGGATTGGGTCTATAATTTTCAGGGATGAAGAAAAGCTTCTTTTTGATGCCAATAATGTTGAAAGTTTCTATGAAGAGGTAATAGCTCCGTTCAAAGGTGAGCTCGAGTGCTGGTTTTCAGATAACAAATCAATAAAAGTATATTTCGCTTGTATCTTTCTAACAATCTACTCGGTGCTAATCCCAAAAAATAGTCTGATTTGGAGAGTTTTTCAAGACTTACCAGTACCTCCAGAATCTCTCCTTAAGGACCTAAATTACGACAAATGATGATTAAACTTTTTTTTGATTGTCTTTTAGTTTAACATATCGTCCATGAATTCATCTTTGAGCTTTAATTCAGCTTATTATCTAACCTAACAAAAAATATTGTAATCTCTTGGTAAGGAAAAAAAGTAAAAAAGACACGACTCCCATAAACACTGATATTCGTGCTACTGAGGTGATGCTTATTGATTCTGATGGTGAAAAATTAGGAATGATGTCTTTTGAGGATGCTCTAGCAAAAGCAAGGGATAAATTACTTGATTTAGTCCAAGTTTCTTCAAACGAAAGTAACCCGATAGTTTGTAAATTGTTAGACTTCAACAAACACATTTTCCAAAAAAAGAAAAATGTTTCTTCATCTCCTAAAAAATCCAGAAAAAAAAGGTCTGTTAAAGAAATTAAATTCAGACCTTCAACTGATACAGGCGATTATAAAATTAAATTAAAAAAGATTAAAAGCTTTATTCTTGATGGAGATAAGACTAAAATAAGCGTCCGATTTAGGGGTAGAGAGATTTTAAACAGTGATATGGGCCTTGAACTTTTAAATAAAATAAAAGACGAACTTGGAGATGTTTCTCAGGTTGATCAAGAGCCATCGCTTGAAGGCAGACAATTACAGATGGTAATGTCACCAATTAAAAAGAAATAAATATTATGGGTTATAAATTAAAAAAACATTCAGGAGCTGCAAAGCGTTTTAAGAAAACATCTTCATCTATAAAAACGAGAAGCGCTAATAGGAATCATATTCTTTCTAAGCAATCTACCAAGAGAAAAAGACATAACCGAGGGCTTATAAAGCTTTCTGGTTCTTCACTAAAAGTAGCATCAAAACTTATTAAATAAATATTATGCCAAGAGTAACAAAAGCAAAAACAGCTAAAGCTAAACATAAAAAAGTTCTAGCCTCAACAAAAGGTCATTATGGGGCAAGAAGTAGGCTTTATAAGACAGCAAAACAGTCAAGGATTAAGTCACTGCAATATTCTTTCAGAGATAGAAAGGTCAAAAAAAGGACATTCAGATCACTTTGGGTTTCTAGAATTAATGCTGCTGCAAGAGAGGAAGGAATATCGTATTCGAAATTTATGAATAATATTCATTTAAAAAATATTAAGCTTAATAGAAAAATGCTAGCACAGCTTGCTATTGATGATATCAAAGCATTTAAAGAAATAGTCGAGGTTTCAAGCAAGGCTTAATAATGCCAAAAAAAGAATACCCAAGATTCTTAGATGCTCAAAATGATCTAGGGACAATTCACCCAATATCGCATATAAAAAATCAAATAATATCTTTCCTAGAAGGCGAGGGTTTTATTCATGTTGTCGGCCCAGAAATTGAAACTGAGGAATATAACTTCGATATGCTAAATATAAAGGAATCGCACCCAGCTAGGCAGATGCATGATACATTTTATGTAGATGAAAAAAGCAGTGTTTTAAGAACACATACATCACCAGTTCAAATAAGAGCAATGCTTTCAGAAGAGCCCCCTTTTGCTTTTATTTCAGGTGGCAAAGTCTATAGAAAAGATGACGATTCAACTCACTTACCTATGTTTCATCAAATAGAGGGTATTTGCGTTGATGAAAATATTGATTTTACAAATCTTAAATCAATAATTTATGACATTATTGCTGAAATTTTTGGTAATAATTTGGAGATAAGATTTAGACCCTCTTTTTTCCCATTTACTGAGCCCTCAGCAGAAGTAGATATAAAAATTGAAAATAGCAATAAGTGGCTAGAAGTTTTGGGATGTGGAATCGTTAATCCCATTGTTTTACAAAATTGTAATATAGATCCAAAAAAGTATTCAGGGTTTGCATTCGGCCTTGGTGTCGAGAGGATAGCAATGCTTAAATACGGCGTAACCGATATTAGGGATTTCTATAAATCAAACATAGATTTTTTAAAACAATTCAAATGAGATTATTGCAAAGAGATATTCTTGATAGGATTGAGGGCGAAGATAGTATAGAAAATATTTCTTCAAAATTATTTCAGTTAGGTCATGAGAATGATGTTTATGATAAATTTATTGATATTGATATAACTCCTAATAGAGGAGATTGTTTATCATTAAATGGCATTTTAAGAGAGCTAAGCTGTTTCTATAATATATCTTTAGATACTGAAATTTCTAATATTCCACTCGAGAAGTTAGAAATGCAATTTGATAACCAATCAAAAAAATATTGTCCACATATTTCATTTCTAAAGCTTGAAATTAAAAATCCAAAGAATGATTATGAATCATACATAAACAGATATTTCGATGAACTCAATAATAAAAGAAATAATTTCTTCACTGATATTTCAAATTACATAACATATGAAATAGGGCAACCGACTCATTGCTATGATTTTGAAAAGGTTAGTTTTCCTCTTTCACTCAAAGAGTTACCTTCGCCTTCAAATTTTTCGCCCTTGATTGGCAATGACGTAAAGCTTGATAAGGGAGAATTGGTTTTCTCTGATCAAGAGCAGGTCATAAATCTTGCTGGAATTATGGGTGGATTAAAAACAGCATGTTCTGAATCTACCAAAATTGCTTTAATTGAATGTGCTCATTTTTTGCCAGAGAAAATTATTAGCAAAGGGTTAAAATATGATTTGAGTTCTGATGCATCATACAGGTTTGAAAGAGGTACTGATCCTGCTTGTCATAATTTCGTATTGAGAAGATTTCTTAAAATAGTTGAGGATCATGCAACAATCCTTAAAGCAGAACTTTTTACTCAATCAAATGAGGATATAACTAATTTTAAGATTAGTAGTAATTTGATTGAAGTTGAAAGGATTCTCGGTATATCAATAAAAGAGGATGATTTTAAGAGGCATTTATCAAATTTAGGAATTAGATTTTTAAAAAACCAATTAGTTATACCAACATTTAGACATGATATTAGAGATAATAATGACTTAGCTGAAGAAATTGCTAGGGTTATAGGTTACAACGCATTACCAAGAAATAAATTTCAACTTAACAAAAAAAAACAAAGTGATTTTTCAATAGAAAACTCCCTAAGACTTAAACTGCAGGAAGCTGGATTTAACGAAGTAATAAATTTTCCATTCACATCAGATAAAGTATCCCAATCCATAGAAGTTGATAATCCTATTGATTCTTCTAAGAGATTTATTAGAACTAGTCTAAGAGACTCGTTATTAGAAAATCTTTCTTATAATGAAAGAAGACAAAAAGATATTATAAAATTTTTTGAGATATCGAATGTATATTCCAAAAAAAATATCAATGATGAAAATAAAAAGATTTCAATCATAATGAGTGGGCGGCAAGGTAAAAATCATAAGCAATTCTCAAAACATATTGATAAAGATTTCGTATTTACAACTCTAAAAAAAATAATAAGTAATCTCAAAGAAGAACAGATCCAAGAAATTCCAAGAGATAAAATAAATACAAAGAGAAAAGAAAAAATCTTTTTTGTGGAGATTGATATAAATAAGATAGATAAATTAGAGATTCTTTCAAAAGATAATTATGAATTTAATAAATTGTTTTCTTATGAAAAAGTTTCTGAGTTTCCATCAATATCAAGAGATTTATCTTTTTCATCAATTAATATTAGTGCCTTAGAAGAACTTGATAAATACATATCATCACTTGATCATCCCTATTTAAAAGAGTTTTTTATTTTTGACTTTTATGAAAACATGGAAAAAAATATTTTCAAGGTTGGTTATAGATTTACATTTGTGTCTAATTCATCAACTCTAAGAGATGAAGAGGTTGATAAGATAATTGATCAAATAGCAAACTTCTGTATTGCTTCAGAGGAAATTGAAATACCTGGTTATTAGAAATATCAATATTTAACTTATGATATATGTTTAGAATGTTATAAAATATTTGAAATGAAATTTCTAATCCTACTTGCTTTTGTTCTCACTTTTCCTTCAATCTTAAATGCCCAAGACTATGATGAAGCCTTCCTCGAAAGCTTACCTGAAGAAATAAAAGCTGATTTGCTCGGAAGAGTTGATGAGAGAGATGCTTTGGAAGCTCCTGTCTATAGATCTTCTTATGTCATGAAGCCTGAGGAGGAAATTGATGAAGATCTTTTTGGGCATAAGATATTTTCAATGATGCAGACAACCTTGATGCCTCTCAATGAACCCAACTTTGACAGTGAGTATACTTTAGATTTTGGAGACGTTCTAAAGTTACAACTTATCGGACAAAAGTCTCTAGTTTCTGATTTAAAAATTGAAAGAGATGGCTCCGTAAATGTTCCTGAGATTGGAAGAATTTTTATATCTGGACTTTCCTTAGGAACAGCATCTGATTTGATTCAAAGCAAAATAGAGGATTCATTTATTGGGGTAAAAGCTTTTTTAACCTTAACAAGTGTTCGCGATATTCAAGTTGTAGTTGCTGGTAATGTTTTTAGTCCAGGACCCTATGTGCTTAATGGAAATTCCAACATTTTTCATGCTTTGACCGTATCTGGAGGCCCTTCATTGGGCGGTTCTTTTAGAAAAATTGACCTAATACGAAATAATGAGGTAGTCGAATCTATCGATCTTTATGATACTTTTATTTATGGTAAAGGAAGCTTCGGAAAAAGATTGAAATCAGGCGATATAGTTTTTATTCATCCTGTTCAAAATCTTATTTCAGTATTTGGATCAGTAAAACGTCCATCAAGATACGAACTTAAAAGTGACGAAGATATGGCAGATGCCTTGTTTTTTGCAAATGGTTTGGGTCCATATGCAGATAAAAAAAATATTAATATCTATAGAGTGAATTCTGATGCAATTGAGAAAATTGCCATTGAAAATCTTGAGGAGTTGGATAACATCAAGGCTTTTGATGAAGATAGACTTGTTTTTGGCACTAACAAATTTAATAAAATTAGAATTCTGGGAGCAGTCCAAAACCCAGGCGAGTATCTTGTTAAACAAGGAGATGGAGTTTTAGAGGGCATTAAAAGGGCAGGAGGATATACTCAAAATGCATATCCTTTTGGAGGCATTTTAGAGAATGAACAAACTGCAGAAATAAATGCTATGGCAGCAGAAATGCTTTACAAAACATTTCTTGATACATTATCTGTAGTTGCAACAACTCCAGAATCCTCTTCAACAACTCTTGATTCAATATTGGCTCTTATGTCTGAAATTAAAGATGTTGAGCCAAACGGAAGAATTAGTGCTGAATTTGATTTAATTAAGCTTTCTCAAGATTCAACCAGCAATATTATTCTTCAAGATGGCGACACAATTACTATCCCTGAAAAAGTAAATCATATTTATATATATGGTGAAGTTTCAAATGAAGGAACTGTTAAATATCAAGCTAATAAAAGTATCGAATTTTTCATAGAACAAAAAGGAGGATTAAATTCATTTGCTGATAGAAAAAATATTTATGTTCTTCAACCTAATGGCAAAACTGTAAAAATAAATAAGAATGTTTTTATGGGAAGAAATGAAATTGAGCTATATCCAGGTTCTGTTATATTTGTTCCAAGGAAATTTAATGACAGATTTCTAGTTACAAAGTCTGCTCAAGCTTATGCTACTATTCTTGGAAATATTGGTGTTTCTCTTGCATCAATTTCCGTTCTAAAGGACTAACTTGTCTCATTAAATGTTTAAAATCTTTTCTAGAAGAATTTTATTACTATTAATATTTTTTCTTTCCACTGGAGTTTATTCTGATAGTTTTAGATATAACACGTATAACAATCATGGCGTAATTGGTTTAATCAATATACCTTCAGCAAGGTTTTATAAAGAGCAAACGTTTGGATTTACTCTTTATGACGGCACTCCTGATCAGAAAATTACAATGACGTCTTCTCCCTATGATTGGTTAGAGGCATCTTTTTTCTATACAAACATACAAGGAAGGCCATATCCTGGATATGAAAGCTTTCAAGATTATAAAGATAAGGGATTTAACTTCAAAATTAGGATAAAAGAAGAGGGTTTTCTCCCAGCAATAGCTGTTGGTATTAATGATATAGCTGGTACAGGACTTTATAGTTCTGAATATATTGTTGGCTCATATGGTTTAAATAATATTGATTTTCATTTTGGGCTTGGGTGGGGAACCCTTAATGGCAAGCAAGACTTTAAAAATCCATTAATATATTTAACTGAAAAATTTGGTGATAGGCCAACTGAATTTAGCGATGAAGGCGGACAATTTCAACCCTCTAGATATTACTCAGATCAAAGCATATCTGCATTTTTTGGCCTGTCTTATGTTTTAAATAAAAATACTATAGTTAAATTTGAAAGAGATACTACAGAAACACCAGGCATCATTAATTATGGTAAACCAAATTCAGATTTTAGTTTTGGAATAGATTACAGTTTTAATGATAATTTTGTTCTTGGCCTATCCTTTGAAAGGAATGATTATATTTCCTTAAGATTCAATTATAAAAGATCTGAAGCACAAGTTAAGAAAACGAATTATTCAAAAACTCAAAGAACTGAAAACGTCTCCAGGTTTGGATTATTTATAAATAATCTTGAGGATAATGGAATTGGAGTAAATAAACTTTTTAAAAAGAATGATTTAATTGGTATTGAGGTAACTCAATTTACTCACCCCTCGCTGGATATAATCGAGGAAATTATTCTTTCAGCCAAAAATGACAGCGGAATAGATGAAGAGATTGTTACTAACTACAAAATTGCAGACTTGACAGCAATTCAGAACTACTCACAAGAATTTGAGAAAGATTCTAGATTAATATACACAAGAAAAAAAGAACAAGGTTTTAACACAAATACACGCTTAAACATAAGACCTTTCATAGGTGGACGAGAAGGCTTTTTAAAAGCTGCATTGCTGGTTGAAAACGAAAGCGAATATTTGTTCTCTGACAATTTTATGTTTTCCTCAAATTTAAAATATTCAATTTATGACAATTTCGATGAATTAATATTTCCACCTATGGACACATATCCTGCCCAAGTCAGATCAGATGTTAAAGATTATTTAAGAAATTTTAATGATGGAATCATAATTGGAAGAGCGCAACTCGATTATTACCAAACTGTTTCCGAAAACAATCATTTAATGTTTACTGCAGGAATCCTTGAAGAAATGTTTTCAGGATATGGAATCGAATACCTTCATTTTAATCCATCAAAGAATTTTGCATATGGATTTGAAATATTTAATGTAAAAAAGAGAGATTATGAACTCCAGTTTGGTACATTAGATTATGAAAATATTACAGGACATGTTAATTTTTATTATAGAAATTATGATGTTATACCTTTTGATCTAGAGTTATCATACGGAGAGTATCTTGCAGGTGATACTGGAGGAACAATTGAACTGTCAAGGAGATATAGGGATGGCATGGAGTTTGGAGTTTTTGCAACTTTCACTGACGTAACATCAGAACAATTTGGTGAAGGCACATTTGATAAGGGAATTTTTTTTAATATACCTATTTATAAAAATTTAGTAAATTATACTTGGAGACCCCTTACAAAAGATCCAGGTGCGAAACTCGTCCGCAAAAACAATTTACATGATCTTCTTATTAAATTTAGGCCTTTCAATTAAGAAAAGGGATTTATGTTTAAATTTTACACAGTAATGTATATAATCGGAATCATGCATATTATAAATATTTACTTGAAATCAACTTTATTTGTAGAAAATTGATTCATTCTAGAGTAAAGTGCATAATAATAGGTTCCCACAATAAAGAGGAGTGAGACATAAAATGAATAAAATAAGCCTAATAGCTGCATTTATGGCACTTTTGCTTGCCACAAATACCCATGTAATAGCTGAAGATTTCACATTAAATGATGATCAACTATTATCAATATCTGAAAGGATCAATACTCTCGATCAAGATCAGTTAATAGAAAGAAGAGACACTATAATTAAAGAAATTGCACAATTAGAGCAAGAAGGTGCTACAGCTGAGGGAGCTTCAACTTCCTCTGGAGAGCTTAGATCCCTTCTCTTAGAGCTAACAATAATCGAGCAAGTTTTAGTTGCTCTTGGAATTGTAATATTAGATAACGTAACAGAAGATTCAAGCACTCCTCCAGACACTGTTTTTCCTGTTATAACAATTCTTGGTGACAATCCAGCAACAGTTGAGCTTGGTGGAACTTATACTGATGCGGGTGCTACCTCTGATGGGGGTGAAACTGTTACTTCATCTGGCTCTGTAGATACCAATACTCTTGGAACATACACAATTTCATACTCAGCCTCTGATGCAGCTGGAAATACATCAACTGCAACAAGAACGGTTAATGTTGTTGATACAACAGCACCTGTGGTTACAGTAACTGGTGATAACCCAGCAACAGTTGAGTTTGCAACTACTTATACAGATGCTGGAGCAACTGCAACTGATCTTTCTGGTACCGTTACTGTCACTTCAGCTGGGACCGTCGATACCAATACAGTTGGATCATATACAATAACTTATTCATCAACTGATGCCTCTGGAAATACAGGAACAGCAACAAGAACGGTTAACGTAGTTGATACTGTTGCCCCAACTTTCCTTACAGACGGATCGTATTCAATAGGAGAATCTACGACTACTGTTGGTATTGTTAGAGCTAATGATTTAAGTGGTGATGTAACATTTACAATTTCAGGTTCTGAGTTAGCGGTAACTAGAAGAAGCACCAATGCTGCTGATATCTCACTAAACAGCGCATCAGACTTTGAAACAAAAGATACATATACAGCAACAGTTACAGCTGATGATGGAAATGGTAATACTACTTCTCAAGATATTTCAGTTTCAGTTGCATACGAAGCTAGTAAAGACGATACCTCTCCGGAATTTATAACATCTGGTCCATACACTGTTACTGAAGGATCTACTTCAGTGGGTATTTTAAGGGCCAATGATGCAAGTGGTGATGTAACATTCACGGTTTCAGGTTCTGAATTAGTAGTGACTCAAAGAAGTACCAATGCGGCTGATATAGCGCTTGCTAGCGCAGCAGATTTTGCAGCTAAAGATTCATATACAGCAACAGTTACAGCTGATGATGGAAACGGCAATACTGCAAGTACAACTATTACTGTCTCAGTAGATTATGACGAATCAGGCGACACTAGCGGCCCAGTATTTTTAACATCTGCTAACTTTACTGTCTCTGAGGGTGAATCAGCTATTGGTATAATAAGAGCCAATGATCCAAGTGGAGATGTAACATTTACAATCTCAGGCTCTGAAATGACTGTAACTAGAAGAAGTTCTAATGCAGCTGATTTGGCATTCGCTATAACGCCAGCAGCAAATACAACTTCTTATGACTATACAGCAACAGTTACAGCTGATGATGGCTTAGGTAATACTTCAACACAAGAGATAACAGTGACTGTTACTGATTCAGATGATGATGGTTTAATTGGAACAGGAACAGGAACAGGCACAGGCACTGGAACAGGCACAGGAACTAGCACAGGCACTGGAACAAGTACAGGAACTAGTACTAGCTAAGTTTAGTGTCCGTCACTAAAAATGCTTTAACAAGCATAATTTCAAAAAGATTAGGGCTTTCTAAAAAAGAAAGCCTTTCTCTTTTAGAACATTTTATTTATTTTATTAAAGATAAAAGCAGCGTAAATATAAGAGGTTTTGGTACCTTTATAAGAGTATCAACACCTAAACGAATTGGTAGAAATCCTAAAACTAAAAAAGAATATAAAATTCCAAGCAGGGAAAAGCTAATTTTTAAACCTTCTGATCTAATTAAGAAAGATCTTAATTAGACTTAATGGTCGGGATGGCCGGATTTGAACCGACGACCACCACACCCCCAGTGTGGTGCGCTACCAGGCTGCGCTACATCCCGCTTA
>MDSZ01026031.1_pt1 | contig 36336 bp, 17 predicted proteins | sample 811201 | NCBI WGS metagenome assembly MDSZ01 (sample SAMN05326647, study PRJNA326480) | marine metagenome | isolation source: seawater | place: Indian Ocean: North | collected 2010
AGTAAGTTTAATATAGACTGCCCCGTGACTCAATACTTGGATTTCAACACAACGATGCACTCCATACTTTTAAAAACAAGAAAGTCTTTCCATGTTATTTTAGACACAGTAAAAAATGAAAACGTTCTAGAAAAAGTAAATAACTTAATTAATAACGAAATGGTAAAAGCGGTTGTAGTAGAATGCGACCAAGAATTGTTCATCTCTAACCTAGCTTATAAGGTTCAAAGCTTTAACGATGAAAGCGCAGAGTACGCTGAAAATATTGACAATATAATTAAATTCTCTAAAGAAAAAGAATTGTATTCATGTCTGTAAAAAAACAATGTATAACATCGCCTAGATCTAAAAAAACTACAAATGATTCTTTAATCACGATAGTTTTTCTTTGTGATAGTCCCGGCTATAGAATGAAATCGTATGGGGCAATACCTTTAATACCTTTTAAAACAAAAAGATTAATTGACATCCAGATTAATGCAATTAAAAGTGTGTTTAAAAATTTTGAGATAGTCTTGTGCGTTGGTTATGATTCTGACAGAGTTTGCAAATATGTTAAAAATAAGTACAGAAATATTAATATTAGGATTATAGAGAATCAGATATTTGACAAATCCAACTCTTGCGAAAGCGTAAGGCTATGCTTGAATAATATAAATAACGAGAAAGTTATTATATGTGATGGCAGTTTAATAATAGATTCTAAAACATTTAAGTCTTTAAACGGTGGTCAAAGTTCATATGTAATGACAGAGATAGACAAGAACGACGATCTTGAAATTGGAGTAAACACTGGATCTAAAAACTTTGCAGAACATTTTGGATTTGGAGCATATTATACTTGGTCTGAAATTATTTTTTTAAACAGTTACGAAACCATAGAATATTTAAGAAAGATAATATCTAACGATAACTACAAGCAGAGATTTTTATTTGAAGCGTTTAATGAATTAATTAAAACAAAACATAATATAGAAGTTGTGCAAAATATGCACCCTGTACAGAAAATTAATAATGTAAAAACTTACCACAGACTGAGAGATTGTTTATGAAAATACTAATTGATAATTACTCTGACTACAGCAATAGTCAATCATTATACCTAAACGAAGGTTTTAAAAACTTTGGTCACGAGTCTCATGTTTTTGATGTAGCTAGTAATAGTATTTTTGACGTATGTGACACTATAAATCCAGACATTTTAATAATTTCTGCGAACAGGATAACTAAAGGTGTTATTGAGTACTTGCAGCAATCTAATTTAAAGTTAATAATTAATGTAGATAACTTAGATTTAGATAATACAAAACAACTTACATCATTCTTAAAGGAGGCTAAAGTAGGAGTGGCTTTTCTTTTTACATCAGAAGAAAGCTTTCCAAAAAATGTTGACGGTTTCAACGTGGTTAAAGTTTATCACGCAGCAGATGTCAACCAAATAGAAAGCTTACATTTCAATTACAATGTAGGCAAAGCTATTATCATAGATAAAACACATGAAAATATAGGTTATGAAGGTAGCTTTCACGTAATCGGAATTGGGGACAAGGTAAAGAAAGAAAACGTAGATATATTCCTGCCATCAATATCATTAAGATCTTTATTTCCAAAGTATAATGAAATTATTTTCAAGGATCTACAGAAAATAAATCAAACATTTCTAAATGCTATTTGTAGTGGTGTGCCAACATACTATGACAATGAAGATAGTAGTAAGATACAAGAAACATTAAATAAAATGCTTAAGGAAGAATTTAACATAAACTATAGAAATGAAAACAAAATTACCGATTTTAAAAACATTGCAAGTGTTGTAAAAGAAAATCACACGGGAAATAATAGGGCTAAAACAATCTTGTCACAGATAAAAGGAGCATAGATGTTAAATTTAGGTATTTATTTAGAGCGGCTTGATAGTCCACTAATGCCCCTTATTTCTCAAGAAATTAATAGGGCTAAATCGGCAAACTTACTAAGGGATGTTAGTATTTTCTATGACGACATTGGGCCAGTTAATTTGCCAGTTAATGCTGGATTTTTTAATGCTACTGACTTATGGAATTTTACAGGAAGTCTACTAGTATTTAGCTTGCCCTCACTAGAAAAATCAATAAAATATATAAACAATTATAAACAGTATTATTGCTTTGGCTGGTATAACTATAATGTTTTAAAAATGCTAGAATTATTAAGTACAGAAAACATACCTACAATTGCTAATAGCCAAGATAGTTATAAAAACTTTTATAGACTAACAAGTAAAACTCCAATTAATGTAAACAAAGAATTGATTGGAGTAGTAGATACCATTTTAGGAAATGAATCATGAATGAAAATCAAATAGTTAAATCTTATAATGCTGGTAAAAGCACATATGAGATTGCTGAAGAGCATAATACTTATCCAAACAAGATTAGAAGAGTCTTGATAAAGCATGGAGTTCAGATAAAATCTAAAAGTGATGCACAAAAAAATGCACTCAAAAAAGGTATTGCTAAAATACCCACACAAGGAACAAAAAGATCTAAGTCTGAACGTTTAAAAATTAGTCAAAGCTTAGTCAAAAGATGGGCTAGTATGGGTGAGGAAGAATATCAAAGGTATGTACAGCAAGCAAAGGAACGATGGGTAAATATGAGCGAGACTGACAAAAAAAGAATGTCGTCGCTCGCAACTCAGGCTATACAGAGGGCGGGTAGAGAAGGCTCTAAACTAGAAAAAAACTTAAAATATGAATTAACTAAGTCTGGATTTGTAGTAGAGATACATAAGAAAAATCTAATACCAAATGAAAATCTAGAAATAGATATGTATCTGCCTAAACTTAAGACTATTATTGAGATTGACGGACCATCTCACTTCCTACCCATTTGGGGGGAGGATAAACTACAAAAACAAATAAAAGCAGATGAAAATAAAACAGGGTTGATTTTAGGCAAAGGCTTTGCTATAATTAGGGTAAAGAACCTTTCTGATTCTCTGTCACTATCAGGGCAAGAAAAGTTGAAAGATAAATTGATAGATTTGCTACAAGGAATTGCTACCAAATTCCCCCAGAAATCCAAACGTTACATTGAAATCGAGGTATAAATAATGACTGAAGATAACATCTTTGAAGGAGTAGAAGAATTGAGTACACCATCAAACACAGATACGTCTGTAAAAAATGTAGTTTCATCAGATGCGCCATCTATGCTGTCACCTGAGTGGCACGATTACGCTATGACGCTATTTGAAGAAGATGAGCTAATGAATGGGCATCCCCTTGTAACGGGCCTTAGAAGGGTATCTGAGCTTGTTCTGGGGCCGATGACATTTAGTGGTCCCACTTGGGTAAAACCTACAGATCGTGACGACCATCACGGTAGAGCTACTGTTATATTTACCATAGAATTTGCAAATGGATTGAAATGCTCAGAAGTTGCAGATTCTTGGGAGGGAAATACAGATGACATGTTTTGTGCATTTGCTGTAGCAATTGCTAGCACTAGAGCAGAGGCTAGAGCCTTGCGTAAAGTCCTGAAAATTAAGGGCGTAGCAGCAGAAGAACTAACTAAGAAAGATACAGCCAAGATTGTACGAGATCTTTCTAAGCAAAACAGTAGTAGCGGTGGAGATTATGACGACTCTGGAAGAATGAGTGACGCTCAGTACAATTTTATTGACGTAAAATGTAAACAGCTAAATGTAGATGGAGGAAAGATATTCAAGGATATGTTTAAAGTAGATCAGAATCGCAAGATTTCAAAGAAGGTAGCTAGCGATATTATTGATGTTCTTAATGGATATCAAAAGAATAAGAGTACAATTCCTAGTGAATTAAAAGGTTATAACCAAGAATGGAGAAATTAAATGAAACTAAATTATACAACAGCAAATGGTAGAATTACAGCAGAATTTGATGCAGATACACATAGAGAACTGTTTACTCAAATATCAAGATTTCAAGAGGTATTTGAAGAAACTAAGTGTGGAAAATGCGGTTCTGAAAATCTTAGATTTGTAGTTAGGACAGTAGATGATAATGAATATTACGAACTTCGGTGTATGGATTGTGGAGCAAAGCTAGCATTTGGCTCTATGAAAAAGGGTGGCGGTCTGTTTCCCAAGCGTAAAGATGGAGATACTTGGCTACCAGATAATGGTTGGCAAAAGTGGAACCCAAAGACTAAGGCTATGGAATAGAGATTCAATCCATCACCTAGTTAATTCTAGGTTCACATTGTTATCTCTACACGGGGGGCAGAAATGCCCCTCGTTTTTTATGATAAGTACTCTACAGTAAAGTAAAGTCCGTACTGAGTTTTGCTACCAACTGTTTCTGGCTCAGAGCTAAGTGCTACATACCAATCGTGACGAGTCGAAGAGTGGGAAGCTGCGTCTTGGCTCTGATATCCCAAATTAGTATCTGTGTCAGCAGCGCTAGTGTTTGCTCCGCTCATTCCGGGTGAATTAGTAAATACCATGTCTGCCATAGAAACACCATCAGTAAATTCTACCCAAGTATTAGCAGCTCTTCCTCTGAAAGCTAACTGATTAAGGGTTGCATCTGTAGATGGATGCCTAGCTTCGTAAACATAAGTTGAAACACCAGTTGCATGATTTTCTATATTTGATCTATCAAAAATTCTTAGTTTACAATTTTGTACTTTATATGTTGTATCTGATTCAAATCTAATATTTAGAGGACAAAGGTAGTTAGGTAGATTATTAAGATTTCTACTTGTGCCATTTACTGACACGGTGGTAGAAGTCAGCCAAGCCGTATTATTTAGCTGTGCTGCCTCTGTAGTACCCGTACTATTAGTAACAAACGTGGTTGTTTGAACTTCTCCAATCGGTACAGAAGTTCCAAAGCCGTTACCAAAAAATCCAATACCACTACTTGCGGTATGGTCAATTAAAGTCTCAGTGTCCGTGCCTTTAATATTGGCATAAAATTTAATATCTGGCATTGAAAAACTCCTGTAAAAAGCGGTTTACGTAATAATATACACCAAAACTAACTGATTGTCAGCTTTATATACTGTAGATATGGGTTAGAATTTAACGTCGTTCCACCCATGAAAGTATGGGTAATATCATTATGGAAGTAGAAAAATGCTTCATATTCACCGGGATATGGGTGATAACTGGAATTATCCTCTAATGTAATTGAGGTAGTTTTGGTCGCCCCTCTAATATACGCACTTCCATCTCCGCAAGACTGAGATATTCTAGTCCCTTTAAACGCCGGGGTATACCTCTCTGGCGCTCTGTGATATTCTTTTTTTCTGTATGTCTTACATCTAGTAAATTTGATTCTAGCTGTTACTCCACCTGTAGCTCCACTTAAAAATGAAAAAGTTTTTGGGAAATCTGAAGGATCATCAAAATCACCCAATTCAAATCCACCCGGACCTAAATTACCCATACTAAATTCTTCAGCATTTTTACGAGCAAATTTAAATCCAGTAATTACTCCATTCTCTGACGTTGAAGTTATCTCTATCATAACACCACCTGTTATAGATGTTACCTTTTGACCAACATCAAATCCTTCACCACCCTCTATTATGTCATAACGATCTGGAAGTAGCTCGCCATAGTCAATCTCACCATCTCCGTATTCCTTTTCTTTGTATGCAACTCCAAGAGCTATTCTAGCAGAGACAGCACCGCCATCAGAAAGAAGTAAACCTCTTGCATTAGTTTCTACGTTCCAATACTCTCTAGGTCTTAATTTGTCGTCTGGTGTAAGCAGCGCTCCAACTCCTACTGATTCACTCTTGTTATCAAGAAATTTGAGACGAGCATACGTTGGAACTCTAAAATCTACTCCTTCAAAATATGCGTCTTCAACTTTCGCTGACACTAGCTCTTCGTCCGCAATCATCTGCTCAGTTGGAGTTCCAGCTACGGGATCATTATAATTTGGTACATTTACTTGTGATGGTTTAGGTCTGAACCATTTTGTTTCCGTAACCGGGCTTGACCCAAATATACCTCCATTAAAATGTAATATTGTAAAATATGGAGCTATAAAAAGAGTTTGCTCTGGGGGCCAATAATCAAATAATTGTACATGTAGTGCAGTTATACCAAAATTTTCTGGCCCTTCCTCACGATTACCCCACACTTTGCTTCTTGGTCTCACAGTAAAACTACCACCTCCACCCAACGCTACAGGTGGCATAAGTGGCAGTATAGATAAAGTAGGATCTTGAACTTGCGCTGTAACAGTTCCAACCATACCAAAGTTATTTAGAGTTTCAAAAGTAACTGCACCCCCACCAGACCTTAAAATTTTAGTTCTAGCAGTAATAATACCTTGACACTCTGCTCCTTGATTGTCACCATCAGACCCTATGCCATAAGGATCACAGGGGCCAATGATGGAGTTATCAAATTTTGATTTAACATAATGATCATAAGGAACTGTCCTGACATTTTGTATTGCTGTACTAATAGCTTCTTGACGATTAGGCGGCATACATGGATCAGTAATATTTCCTGCTTCGTCCGTTTCAGGATTAGCAGGACTCACTGGCTCGTCAAAAGGTGCGCTAGCATTAGGACAAGTCAGTGCGTTTTCCCTTTGCCACGCAGTATAGTTGGCTCGATTTTGTGAATCAATCGTATCATCTTCATTTTGCACTTTTTGATCATCTTTAATATTAACGGGCTGCAAACCATCGCCACAACCTTGAGCAGTATAAGTTCCAACTTCTGGATCTCCTCTGTATAAAGCTCTTCCCATCCCAACATTACCCACTCCAAACCTACGAGCTTTAGTATAAAAAGATCTATCACTTATATAATTAACTCTAACAATACTTTCTTGAGCAAGTAGATCGTCAGCAGCAGCAAATTCTCCAGCAAGCGCTATAAAAGTTACTACGTTTGGATCATTTGGTTTTAAAGCAAAAGTGCTTTTATCGCCATCTTCATTTTCGTAATAGGTATAGTACTGATGCGTACCATTAACCAAAAAATCATAATCATTGTTATTTATATCTCGTGCCATGTTATGATATGATTCTACTGGTGAGCTATCTTCCCCCCAAGGTCCATTGACAGCAATTTCTGGTGGAAGGTGGGGAGACCGAATACTTTCTCTATTTGATCCTAATGATGGTCCATAACCTTCAAAGTGTATAAGGTCATCTATTGGTAAGTTTACAGCGCCATTACGACCAACAAATGGTTTCCACTCAGTACTTCCTTCTACGCCCATAGCTTTAACATTTTTAGCAAATCCACCATTAAAAACTGGACCCCAGTACATTGGAGCAACTTCATTCCAATCAGGATCAGTGCCTTTACCCTCGGGATTAATCATTTTAAATTGTTGTCCAACTGCATATTGATCCCAAATAGTGCTTTGCATTATGCAAGTATTTAGCTTTGCATCAAAATTAGTATTAGAAGATGTAAGCACTCCTACAGCACTTGGTACTCCATTCATAGAATCAGTCTTTTTGTTATCGTAAAATCTCTTTCTTAGAATCGTGGTCCACTCATCAGGTCGTATTTGCAACTTAGCAAAATCACCATTATCTTGTCTTGGTGGACTACCTTCTCTAAAATGAGTATTTGTACTAGTAATAAATTTTGCAAACTGCCAAGTACCAACACCGACTGCTCTAGGTATGGATTCTAAATCAGCTCCAAAGTCTTGAATAATCCATTCATTACCAATAAAATGACAAATAACTAATTGGCCTTTAGTATAAGTTTTATTTGCACGATTAAACACTCTAATTTTTTCACACTCAGTTCCATCCTGACATTTAATAAGATTGGGGCCAAACGTGTGTGGGTTTCCGTTCTCGCTAGAAAGTGGCATTGCTAGCCCCGTAGAAAACTGTCCCAAATACCTTTCACCACCGACTTCAGAAAAATCTTCTGCTGGAATTGCATCTACATCTTCAGCATCTAAAGGGATAGATCGTATAGGGGCGGGATCTACATCCGTAAGTAGTCTAGCTAAAATTTGATTTTGAACTTCCCACTTGTTTATAGCAGGGTTGTAGCTCATTCTCATGTCTGCAACAACTGCATCTTCAGGATCATTTAGCTCACTATCCTCTTGGTCTATGGAAACTCCAATTGGTTGTTTCGCACTCTTACCATGAGAATACTTTTTACCAGTAGGTCTGCGGGGTACATCTGTAAATCTAGGCGGTCCTTTAGGAACTACAATTCTAGAAGAACTTAGAACAGCTTTATCTGCAAAATATAATCTAAGATATATTGTGTCAAAACCCTGTTCAGTAATATGACTCTCGCTTGTAACTTTTCTTTCAGCAAAAGCATATTTTTCTATAGAATTTTTAATTGAATTTATTTTTCTGTAATACTCTTTTGCGTCTGAATTAAAAAGTGTGGTATCATCTTTATCTTGACTGCTAGGTAGCCACGTTTCTTCGTACCATTTTAACATCTCTATAATTTCGTTAACATCAAAAAATGCATCGGGGTCATAACTTCTAGCTTCTATATCGTATGCGCTACAGCCAAACACTCCACCTGTACTAGTTGTTGCGCTCATACCCAAAAGATCAAGAATTCTTTCTAAGAAAACTGATTCTGAGTCTAGGCCCGTAAGAACAAGACTTTTATCTATTCTTCTTCCAAGTCTTCCAAAAGCATTAGCAACAACGTTTTGTAGTCTTGTTTCATGTGAAAATTGTCTAATAAGATTTAAATTAAAACTACGAAGTCCAGCGTATGCCATAGCTGGATGATTAGTCACAAAAACATGGTTTTGTGGATCGTTATTATAAAACATTCCTCTAAATAAGCCCATCGTCATTTCCTCTCGTATTGGACCAAGAACTATCTGATAAATTGAAATTATCATTAAATCCATCTACATCATTCATTATTTCTCTTATATTATCAACGTTTGGCACTTCAGCAGAAGTCATGTAACCATTTCCCGGTTCTAAAGATACGGGCCTTTGATCATCAGTTGTTTTACTTGACGCTGTGTTACCAAATTGATCCATCATCTGCTCATCATCATCCCCCATTATGTCTCCTGCTTCTTCTATGTCATCTTTACTAGCAATAGATCCAGCTATATTATTCGCCCTCTTGCTAAAGCCACCACCAGCAAGACCTGTAGTAAATTCTTGTATTGTTGGTATAACTGACATTATATTATAATTAGGATTATGACCGGGACTTCTTTGCATAGGGCTATACTGTATATTAGTAGCATTAATAATTTGTTGTTGTAAAGCGTTATATATTGATTGTAAATTTACATCAGTTTGATTTTTACCAAATCCTTTTCTTATAAGAGCATTTCTTTCATCTTCTAGTTTTTGTTGATTTCTACCTATCTTGGATATATTATCCAATTTCTGTTTTTTAAGTTTACCAAAACTTGCTGTGTACAAGTCTAATTGATAATCTGTTGTGACACCTTGGGGAGAGACCCTTACACTAATATTAGATACTAGTGGCCCGTTTGCCTGTAAAGATCTAGCTAATGCAATACCACTAGGCGCTCTGGGTATACTAAAGCTACCACGCTCTGAAGCTAGTAAAAGACTGTTTGAAAATTCTGCTTGAACTAAACCAGCTTTATTCATAAGGTCATATCCAGAATAATTCCAAGGCGCAAGATTCTCATCTTTAATATAGTCTATTTTACCTCCAATTTCTGATGTTGACCCCACTTGGGACGAAACCCACGGACCATAGCATCTAGACTTTGACTGTAAAGGCAAAGCTACCATGTCAGGATAAACTGGAGAGGGCTGACAAAATTCTATTTTATTTGGAAGTGAAAAATTAGCCAGCTGCTTTGCTTTTTTCACACCTGCGGCAGCGTCACTGCCTAAAGGCTGTAAAAGAAAATCACCAGTAAGATCTGTAGGTGTTCCACGTAAAGCAGGTTTGTCAAAACCACAAACACCTCTAACAACATCTGCTGCTAAGTTATGTTTTATTTTAGCTGTAGCATATGACTGAAGTGGTCCATCTCGTAATCTAGAATCTAGAGTTGGTTCTATTCTTCCGGGTATGGTTATTAAAGCATACACATGATCTGTGTCTGCCTGAAATTGATGTTGACCAAAAGCAACTGCACTATTAAAATGCCTAAAATTACATGTGCCTCCTGCCCCCGGTGCAGGTACTGCAACCATCATAGAATACTGCATCGCAGATACATAATTACAACCACTAGGATCATAAATTTGTTTTGGTGGAGATAAAGTAAAATCTTGTATAATGTTTTGTCCATGTACACCAAAATCTTGTTTAGAGCTAGTAGGGGGCATATAGAATTTTTCATCTAAAGTACATTTAACAAAAGTAACCATTTCTGGCCTTGAGGTATTTGCAGGTGGCAAATCTTTTAGTTTACCAGCAGTTAAATTATCCATACTATAAGACAGATCAGGAACCATGTAGCTACTATTCACACTTTGTTGTGTTAATTCGCTAGATCTTACACCTTTAAATGATAGATTTTGACTATGATCAAAACGAACATAAGGAGAAATTCTATTATTTCCATTGTCAAAGATTACTGTATCAGCAGGAGCTAAACCTTGTTGTATGTGTAGAGGTTGATTACTAGAAAAGTTAGACAATAAATCATATTCAAAAAATCCACCCTGCGTATCAGGCTTATAATTAAATTCATACTCTCCAGTTATAGGATTGTAATGAACTTCCATAGCGCCCGTGAAGTTATCTTCAGGTTGATAGAATGTATCATTATCTACTAAATATGTTCTCATGCTAGGTTCGTTTTCGGCAAGAGCTTCAATCCTTGCGCTAAAATCATTTGTATAAGTTGCTTCTTGATTTACTGTTCTGGCGGGAAAACCAAATGGCCCTGCAACTATACTGCTTCCAGACTTAGTAAGACTTGTATCATAAAATAAATTTACTTGCTTTGGCATCTTTACTAAAAACTTTTTGCCTAAACATTCGTCAGAGACACCTTTTACAAATTCATATACCTTCTTAGCATTTTTAAGACCCTTCCTGCCAAGCCTATTACCAAAAGCAAATGTATCATTAAGAACTTTTAAGTTGCTATTATCTACAACGGGTATTTCTTGATTAGCAGCTAACATGCTAAGTACTCTTTGAGCGACCTCAGAAAGAGGTCCACCGATATAATTAGCTATATTAAAAGCTGTGTTTAGAGTAGATAGAACTCCAAAACCGGGAATGATTGATAAAGCCGAAGTTAAAGTGTTAAAAAAAACACTAGCTGCCGATTCCAAATACCCCCACACACCACTACTGTTTCCCTGTTTTGCCTCTGCTTCCTTCGCCTTTTTGTTCGCTTCACCTGCGGCTCTTTTCATCTGAGCTTTTATTTGTTCTCTACGACGGGCATTACCAGCAGCGTCTGAAACAGAAGCCGCTCCTTCTGTTGGTAAACCAATTTGAGTCGCCCTCTTATAGTATAAAGGATAACCATATGGAGGATTGCAAGGAGATGCCGGAAGACCCGCATCATTATAGAAATCTCTGTCAGAAGGCCAAACAGATCTTGGTACACTAACAGCGTAGTTATTTGAAATTCTAGGATTAAAACCAACGGCAAAATTCGCTGGTATTTGAGCTGTTAAAGCAGCCCCCTCTTCTACATCATTTGCCTCAGTGCTTTCCATGTACACATTATCGTACTGTAATAAAAATTCACACCATCTTTGGAAAGATACAGCAGCAGCTCTAAGTTCTATCTCCGTAGCAACATAGAAATTACCCACACCCACAGCATTTAATTTACTTGAATCTAAAAGTATCTGTTGATATGAACCAAAACCCTTTGGTATCGTAACTGTCTCTGGGTGAACAGAATTACCCGGAAGAGTTCCAAAGTATGGCAGTATCTGTTGTTTATAAGAATAGTCAAGACTCCACTGAACTCTAGTGTCTGCTTCTGCCCTATCAGCATTTGCAGTAAAATAGTACATTTCTGTTTCGTTTGCGCCAACTACAAATTTGTCCGTATTCACATTAGAAAGTTCAGAACCAAAACTCGTATTAGTAACCTCTACTCCTTCTTCCAAAAGATTATCTATAAAACCTTTGACCACTCCATTTGGTGGAGGCTTAGATCTATCAATACTATCAACTCTAATAATTCCAGCAATAATATTTTTCATTCCTGCTGCACCTTTGGCAATCTCTACATCGTTTATAGCTTTATATATATTACAAGCTGGATGGTCATCAATAATAGGCAGTAAAGAAACTATTAACTCATGATTTGTAACTTCACATACTTCCAATAATAAATCTAATAAAGTAATCTTGTCATAATCAAAAAAATAAAATTGATTAAGGTTTGGCAGTCCAGATAAATCTAATACATAATTAAAACCACGAAAATTTATATACCCACCAAAACCAGCATTCTCATATATATCAGGAATTTTACCATACCACCCAAATAAAGCTGATAGACTTTGTGCCACCCTGTAGTAAGGAATACCTTGAGGACTTCTTCGTGAAAAACCAGTGCCTGTAAGTGGAAACATGGGTAGAGTAGCAGAACCCCCATAGGTGTCTTCAATGTTGTCGGTTGTAGGTTTGCCACCATCATTAAAGCCCACTATAATAGCTGAAGGCACACCATAAATCATGTCAGTTCCAGACCAATTCATACTTCCATCAAGACTCTCAGTTCTCACTAAAGGGTCTGGGTCATCAAGAACAGCAGCGCCACCTAGATTAAGGTTGTCCTGCATATTTTCTGGTATATTATATTCTAAAAATCCATAAAGATTATACATGTTACGATTATTAAAAGTAGTCCCCGCATAATTATTCAATATCAATTCTACATTACCTAAAATTTCTCTGGGATCAACTACGTTTACAGAATATCTTGGATTACCATTAGGTTCTTTTGTTTCGTTAATAGCTTGAAGTATACCACCAAAAGCAAAATGAAAATGACCCGGATTGCTTGCAAGATTAGAAGCCGAATAGTTAAGAGTATTATACTTTGTTATCGTCGGATATAAATCATCATAAGTTTTACGAAATGCTTGGGAAACGGTTGCAAGATCATGACCAAATTTAAAAAATACTGGAGCGCCTACTGGTGGAGGTCTAAATTTATCTTTTTTGCCATCATGATAAACATCGTCTCCTCGACCTAGCGCCATAGCATCCCCACTATTAAACTCGTCGGGAATAAGATTTGCACTGATTGTAGAAGTTTCCTCACCAAAACCAGCGTTAATATTAAAATCAACAATAGATGCGCCCAAGAATGTTTGTTGAACAAACCCGCCTTTTGCGCTAGACGGTATTCCAACTTTTGAATAAGAATTGTCTGTATTGTGAGTCATGTTGGTTTTCCGTATCTATAAAATTTATCACTAACAGGCGTTCCAGCTAAGGGGTTATAATTAAAATAAAAATCGGTTTGATCTAATTCTCCTACCCCTCCAGCGACATTAGGAACGTAATGAATATATGAATTTATTTGTTTAAACGTAGCAATTTCGCGGTCTTGAGAGTTAGATAAATAGTTTACATCATTATCATCGTGATCATCTGAAATAATGCCATCAAATAATAATCCGTTGGGCGCAACAAAAGCCCCACTTTGTTCAAACGCTTCTGTAAAACCTTCTGCGTCTTGAACACTATTTGGTCTACCATAATGCAAACCGCTTGGCATTTCGCCAGTATTATAAGAATTTTTATTATTAAGACCGCCCCCTAAGCCGCGCTTATAACGACTATTAACGCTCTGTTTTGCATCGTCAAAGAATAGACCTTCTCCAGAAGGAAATACCTCTATTCCTTTTAATTTTTTTTGTTGATCTGTTAGTCTAGTATATTCCATTATTTATCTAACTCATAAGTCCAACTAAGATTTAAACTATAACTACCAGTTTTTGGGTTCCAGCTTTCTGTGGGAGGGTTAAGAAAGTATGATCTAATTCCATACTCACTAGCTGGACTAACTGTTTTTATTAGGTTTGTAAGCTCAGTTCTTATTGGTTCATTAACGCTTGGCTTTCTTAAGATTAAATCACCTCTAGTATCTCCATACCCAATGTCGCTAGAATCCAAAATTATTTCAATTCCAACATCTCTTCTATATTCTGTCCTACTTCCAGTATATTGTAACAATGGGCCAGTGGTTCTACCCAAAATTGGAACAACAGCAAAAGTATCTCCGGGGTAAGTGTCACTAATATTAATTGTCTCAGATACAACTCCCGTAAACAAATTTACAGGTCTATTATTAAATTCTAAGTTATAGGTAATTTCTCCAGCACCCTCATTTAATGCAAGACTTATTGTAGTGGGCTGTGAATTTAAATTATGAGCAACTCTATTATTTACTCTTTTGTATATATCACATCCAACACCAAATTGACCACTATTGGATAAATCTAAATATTTATCACGAGCATTCGCAAATGCATTATTACCACCAGTATTTAATCCTTTTATAGTACCATCAATACTCACTGTCGTAAAAGCAGTATCAGTTCCAGCCTGAACGGAAATGTTAGAATTTTCAATAGCAGGATTTCCAGAATCCATCAATAGCCAAGTGTCGGATAGTGAATAACTTCCAGCTGTAACGTCTATATTTTCCGTTCGAGAAAAATCAACTCCCGAATATGATGTAGGTATATTGATTGCGCCTGAAGAAAATGCGTCAGGATCTGGATATCCACCGCTAGCTGTTCTACTAACACCATGTACATCAAATAAATAATTTTTAGCAGACTCCCAAGCATCTCCACCACTGCTGGCTACTGCCGTTGCAGAAACATTTCTAGTAATTCTATAAGCTTTTGGAGTTGCGTGTTGACCAAAAATGTCTTCTGACTCTATTGACCAACTATCACTAAGATCTTCTATTCCAGAAGCATGACCCGATGGAACTGTTCCACTTAGGCTATAAGAAGTAAGATTAACAGTAAACCTACAGGTGTCAACATATGTACCTTCTTCAAAATTAATAGAATCTACTACAGGATAAGACGTATGAATAACAGTTCCGTCATATCCGCATATTTCAATTTTTTGGTAATCTTGTCTAAATAATTCTCTAATGTCAGCCTGTTTACTAAATATAGATCTAGAGTGCTGTGCGGAAGGCACTGAGTAGCTATCTGGCAATGTAGTATCTGAAGCAAAATTATCATTAGGGCCAGTACCAGTAAAAGAGCCATCAGGATCATATGACGGAGAACCAGTATGAGAGATTAATGTACCATTTAAAGTAATGGTATACTGGGTGCTAAACTTGCCAGATTTATTCCTGACGGGGGTTTCGGCTATAGAAACAAGTGGAACTGGCCTGATGTAACAAACTTCTTCACTTGCACCATTTTTATAATAAACTTTTAACATTTTGTTTTCCTTTTATGCTATGAACCAAGTACGCCTGAAGAATACAGCGTCAAACCAGAACCTTCAAAAACGCCTGAAACACTACCCAGCGAAGCACTAGCATATAATCCTAAATTATTATACACGATTGCTGAGTCTTTAGCTTGATTATAAAGGGGTAAAGATCCACTAGTCATTGGACCCTGACCACTAGCAAATAATCTAAGCAAGCCTTTTTCTGGAGTTCCATGTACGTACTTACCAGTAATTTCTTGTATTAAAGGTCTATGAGCGGTAAAGCTCCTATCTGCGGGATCTTGACCGGAAGCCTCTAAGAATATCTCTCCATCTTCATTAGTATATAATCTACCATTAGATTCAAATATATAATCATAAACACCACTATTTGTAAAGTGTAATGATATATAATCTCCATTCGGATCAGATCTATCAATTCCAGAATTTGCGTAAACTGTGGCAAAAATAGAAGCATCTGGATTTGGTAGAGTAGAATTAGGTTCTCTTAACATTCCATCAGAGATGTAAACAGCGCCAGTATTAACGCCAGAAGCAAACGAAGAGTGATCTCCGCTAGTGGCGCACATGTGAGCAGGAACGCCAACAGCTATACTATAATTACTATCTACTCTATTGGCTTGATAGACAGAGACAGATCTACCATAGTAATCATTTTCAGAACCACTAACGGGAGTTTCTATTAGCATCCCTTCGTAATCTTTTTGTACTCTAGAGAAGTAACCCTTTGGTACAATTTTTTGAACAAAAGAACAGCCCTTAGTTCTTGCCTCCCAATCACTATTTATAATTTCGTAAACATAAGCTGCTCCATTATTTAGAACCGCAGTTGTTCCGCTACCACTTAAGCTAAGTTGATATCTTAAACCAGACTCACCTACATCATAAACAGTTCTTAGAGGAATGTCTATTGATAAATTAAATTCTTTATGATTAAATGCACCACTAGCTTCTCCTCCTCTTTCAAATTCCATTTGCTCCAAGTTGGGGAAATCATGTCCCGGCGCACCTATTACAATCGTATCGCTTTGAATATCAACGGAAGCTCCAAACTGATCCGTAACAAAAGAGTTATCTCTCAGGTCAGCTATTTTATAATTATTAGTTCCAAGTCTAGTTACATCTTGTGAAATTGCAGTTTCGTTTATTCCGTCTAAACACAAGTCTTGACCAACATTAATACTTTCTGGTCTAATTTTCTTTAATAGTTGCCAACCAGTTTCTCCTCCAGTTACTCCATATTCTGAAAGCACCCTTTCACCCCTACCATAAAGGAATGCAGATCCAGCACCACCGCCATAACCAAGAACTGTTCCAGAAGCTTGCTCATTTTTAACAGTAACTCCAGAAACATAAGACCAAGTAGTAGGAGTTTCTGACGAGAAAGCCGCAAAAGGAGAACCAATTACAACAGTTTTATCTTGTATAGCAACTGAATATCCAAATAAGTCACCCGGATATCCAGATGGTACTTTGTCAAAGTCTAGATAGTCATATCCCTTTTCGGCAAGTAACTGCGGCATCTCGCCATAGAAAGCATCTTGATACATCTTACCATCTACGACTCCGCTAAACTTAGCAGTTCCACCGTAGCTGTATTGAGCAGCCGAGAATGCTTCAATTGCGCTTAATTTCATTTGTTGAATTTGATCGTGATCTGGATATGGAGGATCTTTCGGCAGTAATTTTTCAGCACCCTTTCCAATCTCTATATGAAGAGGTGATTTTAGATTTCCTTTATTATCAAAGGTATTTGGGTCTATATCATCAGAGAAGAAAGTCATGGCTCTACCAGATGTCGCAGGAGTTCCATCTCCAGCAAAACGAATCATTTGTCCAGAGTTTCCAGTAGAATTAAAGAACTTCTGAGGACTACCCTTAACTGGTGCAGTAATTTTAGTAGCAACGTCATAAATTTTGTATTCCATATCAAAGTCGTCATCCTCCAGCACTTCGTCTTGTTGTCCGGGGAAGAAGGTAGTTGGATATAGGCTTTGTAAGAAGGATATGATATTATCATCAATTACGCCACCCTCATCTGCAATTCTACGACCTTGTATCATACTTGCGTCTGTAAGAACTGTAATTCTAGATCTTTTCACACCAACGTCAAATGGCTTTTGGAAATAAATTTCTTGAGCTGCAACAACTGGACCATCTGCAATTACACTAGTAGGATCTCTATTAGTAAATATTTCTCTACATTCATCAGTGGGACAGTATTTTAAACTACTTGTGCTGATAGGTCTTGTTTCTTCAATCACAAATCTTTGTTCTGGAACTGCTGGAAGAACTACTTCTCGTTTACCCATAACCGGCACTAGAGTAGCATCAAAGCTAGGAGGAACTAAACATCCAGATATACCAACTATTCTTTGCGTTTTTGGTAGCTTATCATACTCTTTAACTGGATAATTAATCCTATTAGAATTTATGTATATACTAATTTCATTAATCTTATTAACATTGTCGTGGTCTCTACCGTCACCACTAGGCACATAAATATTTATACTTTGAGTATTTACATCACCCCTAAAGGTAAACTCGAAAGGACGCGAAACTTCACCATCTTCTGCATCTACTCTGAAACCCGATACCTTCCCATCACTACGCACACTATCTTGTTTTGTTAAAGTGTTCCCAATAAAATCTGTAGCGATGACTTTATCTGTGTTATGATTCTCGTCACTAGGCATATGAACTATATCTTCTATATCTGACAGACTACCGCTAGACAAAACTCCAAATCGTCGATTACAATTTGTAAATTTATATTCAAATGAAGATCGTTCATCCGGGGTCGCAGAGATTGTATCAATAAATATTCTATATCCCGAACCCGGAAGAACTGGGAACGTTACTTTTGCCACTCCCGTCTTAAAGAAAGGAACACCAAGAATTACAAAATTATCATCAGTTAATAGATTTGGCAAACGTTGTTCTGATGGTGAAGGCTCATCATTAGTGCCAATTAATCTTTCACCACCAAATATTGATAGAGAATTATGTGCTAGCAGACCTGCACTAACAGAGCGATTAAAATTAAAATCTACAAATTCATTAGCTACTTCTCCAAATGCAGAATAAAAATTTTCAGTGGCTGGAAAGAAGTCACGAGTAGAAGCTACTTTATTTTTTACTGGCAATCTAAGTGGCTTTATATTCAATTCTAAGCCAGCAACTAAAGAGTCTACAGCTTCTATATTTTCTAATGGAATATTTTGGTCTGTAATTGTTTGATTTCTAGACGAGTCTTCTCTACCACAAGTTATAAACAGCTTTCTATCACCCTGTGATAGCCAAGCTTTCAACACATTCAAGTCTTCACTTGGTATTGTTTGATCAGTATTGGCAATCCACGCAGCGTCATAAGTACTAGTTAAAATATGATTTTCTAAATCATTTACATTGTATGCTACATCTGGAGGCAAGAAAGCAAATAACTCTTCTAAGTAAGAATCTTCACGACCATCTTTAAATGTTGTCCTATTTGTCCACCCACCCAGCTGTGCTATTCTTGTTAAAAACTCATCGCTATCAACAGATTTCAAAATGGATCTATATATCAAAAGATTTTTATCATCAGCAGCTTCACTTAGTATAAATTCTCTAAGCTCCATTTCAGTATTACCAATAATGTATACTTCAGATGTTGTGTCTTTATATTTTTCTTTAGCTATAATATTAAAATGATCTATTTGATTTCTTTCATTTTTAATTTGGCCTTCAGTATGAGATTCAGATCTAAGAATGTTTTTCCTAGATGCTACACTTTCATTATCTGTAATAAACTTACTAGGGCTTGACGTAAACCCAAGGTTAGTATTTAAGCCTGTATAATTATTACTATCTGCTGTCCAGTAAAACGCTGCTTCTTTAGAACAATCATTTGAAAAGAACGGTCCAGTTGTTTGTGTTTCAAAACCAACAACAACATCTTCTTCTACAATTCTTTCTGGAATAGCTGCTATAATTCTCTCTTCTGAAATATGTTCACTCGCCACTAGAAGTGGTATAGGTTCTCTATTTGGAAGGTTGAGAGGTGGTGGAGGGCAATCTTTTATACAGCAACCAACACTTACTTCTGTTTGAGTGCCAAATGCTAACGCCAAGTTTACTGGGAATGTTATAATACCTAGTCCTACTGGATTTTCACAAAAATCAATCCATTCTGCTCTAAGATCTCCACCATGTTGAGGAATCATTTCGCACTTGTCATTCAACTCTTGATATGATGGGAAATCTCCTGTTTCATTTCCAGCTAAATCTGTTTCAAAAATATTATTTCTTCTTTCGCCGCAATCATAAGCTGAATAAATACCGGGGAAATTTAACTTAATGTCAGCAACTCCAGATCCACGTAACCCACTAAAACTGTTATCAAAGATGTTAGGGTAGCTAAACTCTGTTGTTCCACCGGGGATAAATGATGGTATAATACTAAGATCCATTTCATTAAATGGAATATTATCTTTTCTGTTAGACCCAATTAGTGATTCATATTCAGATCTAGCTGGCACAACTTCCATTCTAGAATCAAGCCTTGTAAGCAGTTGATTAACGACATTATTTGTAGTTGCGTAAGCTCCACTGCCTTCATAGATTGGATCATCTGAAACTAGCACTAAATGTCTATCTCCAAGACCTAACCAGTTTTGTATATTTTCTACAATTTCATCACTTAAACCATCTACAGCTGGTGTAATCATAAACACCAACCCCGCATCATTTGGAATATCTACTTCGCTATTTGGCAGTCTAGAGAAATCAATACCAGCATTTCTATAAATAGCTGTCATATGATCAAATAAACCTGCGCCCTGCTCTTCTTCATTTAATATTCTATGTTTGTTGCCAAGTCTAGTATATTCTACAGCTTTATTATTATGAGGATAGTACTTTCTGCCCTCAAGCATAGTTACAGATCCAGCATTAGTGGTTGAAAACCATTGACTTGTATGCGTGGCTCCCGGTCTCCACCACACGGTGAAATCATTGTACTCATTTAACACACTATCAGTTGGCGCACCAGCAGCTATAATAGAACCATCTGAGTTAATATCAACAGAGTAACCTAATCTTGGAGTTGGTGCAAACTTGCTATACAAGAAATTCCATCCAGCTGGAATGGTAGGTCTCATGTCACTATGTTTATAATATTGATTTAATGAATATGGCTGAATATTTTCATCTATTCTTAGTTGTAATTTACCACTGGCATTTAACTCGTCAAATAAAATTTTGTTCGCCTGAGCTGATCCTAATGCCTCGTTAAGCTCTTGGTATCTTCTATATTTATCTCTTAAATATCCAAATGGTTCATCATTTTGACCAACCCTATTTATCCACGAGCCTACATACTCAGAAGCGATAACGGTTTCATCTCTTTCATAAATACCTACAGCTTCGTCCATATATGGAGAACCAATAACTATGGTGGATTTATCGTCACTAATAGCAACGTCATGACCAAATCTATCTGGATGTATGTCTCGGGATTGTGTTGGAGAATTTATAATTTGAATAGGATTCCATTCTAATACTCCATCATTAATTTCTTCTTCATATACAAAGACAGCTCCACCGCTTGGTGGTGAAATATTAAATCTAGCAGTATTATTATTAAAAGTTCCAACGCTAGTTGAAAATAACTTAAAGTCTTCACTTGCGGTCATTCTTCCAGTGTCAAAAACTGTTCTGATAAGATCAGTAGATAATAGTATCCAATCTTCTCCAGAGTCGGTAGATCCCCTAAAAGTAGAACCGGCTGAAGGTTGATTATCAAAGTTTTTAACACCACTAGCAAGTGAATATTCTTTGTACCAATCAAAGAATTGATCTATGGCATCATTTCCGCTTTCTCCAAGAGTGTCTTCGCCCATAGATAAACTATCATCAACTAAAGCTCCTACAATAACAGGAATACCACTGTTTGGCTTGCTATCATCAAACGGAAATACCCCACTTGTAGGACCGTGGAAGATTTCTTGTAGCTGTTGAAACATTTGAGTGGTATGAGATTGACCTCTAAAATTACCTCTCTCGTGATTAAAAATACTAAACTTATGTGCTACGCCCTCTGTTTCACCAATAAATCCTTGATCTCCAACTGGACCACTTGTTAAATTAGGCTCAACTACAATGACTTTTAAATTGATAGAAACCGCAGGATTAGAATAGTACTTATATAAAAAGTTTACATCATCTAATATAGGTAAAATATCACGATACGTTCTTTTACCCGGAATCACAGTTTCTACCGCTCCTCGACCTCTAGTTTTTACTTCTTCAAATTCTTTAAAAGGTCTAGTGAATACAAACAATGCAACATCAATAGGCGTTGGAACTGGGTCAGCAAATGTTCTTGACCATACGCTATTTGGAGCGCCAACAACAATGGTTGGACTCTCACCAGAATTAGACATATCTACAGATGAGCCAAAATTTCTACCTTCCCCTATGTTGTACCAATTAGATTTAGTCGTAGGGAAAGGAAGTTTTTTATCTGGGTCTAAAGAATTTTCACTTGATATAAAATCTACTTTATAATCTCTCTTAAGTCCAACTGGTAGGCTTAACTCAGAAACAAAAGAAAAGCCAGATTTATCATCTTGATTAGACCAATCATATCCGCTTGGCTCAGGATTTCTTTCATATAAAAATACAGTTCCAGCTTCTCCAAGATCTCTAGAATCATAATCAAAAACATGATGCTTAGGAGATCCAACAGCCATGTACTTTTTACCAACGCGAACAGATTTTCCATACTCATCAAATGCATTTCTTGGAGTTGTAGAGCTTGGTGGAGCATTACCGCTAGCTCCCTGTATTCCGTCTGCAATTAATTTGATACCTGAAAAATGAACATTTTCATTAGTGCCATAACCAATGGATAAGGATCTTGGAAGTTCTTTTCTTTCTTCTCCAGCTGTTCTACCAACAACTTTAATATCATATGGAGCATGAGGAATTAATCCAGTAAGTTTTCTAATACCGTAGTAATTACCGCTATATCCAACATCGGTTTTAAATCCGCTTGTAGCAAGATTAGTGTACAATCTTTTAGCTCTAAATATTCCACCATCAACACAATCTTGTCCAAAATTCTTTCCATGAATAATAATTTCTGGATCGGTGCAGGGTTCGTCTGTTGAATCGCAATCGCCATAGCATGTTAAATCTACACCTCGAATTTCATCGTTAGATTCTAAATAAGAATAATCATTTTCAACAGTTAAAATTCCTGTACCAGTATTTATATTTGTCCAGTTTATAAATTCTTGACCTAAATCACCCGGAGCAACATTGTAGTTTGTAGTAAATAAATGTATGTCATTATTAGTGCCATTAATAATTGGCTGTCCTATAATCCGTAAGTCTAGAGAACCACTAGAAGTTGTATTGAAATCCAAGCCACCCAAGTATAGTGGCATTGTATCTACCAATTCTATAAATGGATTTAATTGTGGAACTCCATGTAGAAACATGGTTATGTTTCCACTATCTAAAACTGGATCAGCTAGTCCAGCAGATTGATTAAATAGGAATAAATCTCCACTAGTTGAATCTAGAATACCGTCGTTAAAGGTAGATATAGAAAGAGCGCCATCTGAAACTTTAACTCCAGAAGCACCGCCCTCAGTAAAGAGATTTACAACCGGATTAAAATCAGTATTAACAACACCATACATTCCTTCATGAATAATCAAACTTGGATCAAATCCAATTGTTCCATCTCCAGAAGAAAATAAAGATAGTCCAGATCCTAAGTACATACCAGACGCACGACCAACTGTAGAAGGATCGTAAGCAAGGGTAGACATTAACAAACCACTTGGTGACTCTCCAGATACTGTTGGTATAGCCGCACCAGAACTGTATAAAGTTAATCCAGAAGGTGGCGCTCCAGATATATTAACTAAAGCATCTACAAACAACTCTAAAGCATTAGCGGATATTGTATTTCCGCTGGCGTATAACGCAAAGCCAGAAGACTCAACTGTATCTCCAGATGCTAAAACGTTTTCTAAATTTAAATTTATTGCATGTAGTTTGATATTAGAAGTAAACTTATCACCAGAAGGAAATGCTATATCATACTGAATAAACATCTTATCAATGTCGTCAGAATAGAACTTATGATCAAACTCTGTGCTGGCAGTTCTAGAATTAAACTCTGCCCAAGGTTCTGATCTGTCTATCCAATCATTATAATCAAACGTGCTAGATATTTTCGTCATACACCCGTTAGAGGGTAAGTAATGATAATGTCTATTTACTAGTCCAAAATTTGACTCTACATATGTTGTTGGGTCTTTTTGAGGAGCGTATAAACTGACAATTAGTTTAGGTCCAGTATTGCCATCATTCCAATTTACTTCTTGGTCAATTTGACTTTGAATAACAGTATCTACAACAAATGCTGATTCTTCAAACTTGTAGCCTCTTGGGAAATTCTTTGAAATTCTAGGAGATGCAGAATAAAGCCTATGACTATCTCCGTCTGGAATAGTACCAATGTCAAGTCTCAACATATCATTTTCTAGTTGACTATGATATGCCAATCCAGATGTTTGTATACTACCAGAAGGTAAAGCTAGATTTGTAGTTTGATAATATGGAAATCCACTATGCGACAACTTAAATTGAATATAATCTCTGCCTACTCTTTTAGTGAATCTACTAAAGCTTTGGTCAAACATGCAAAGATTGAAATGTCCTATATGCCACTTATCTGTATTTTGGTCAACAAAACTCCAAAGTTTATATCTATCGTAAACATTGCTTTCTCCAGCATTCCAGAATTTTGCACGATGACCGCTAAAGAAGTCTTCAACGTCAGTCTGCTTCATGTCCAAGTTAATTCCAGATTCTCTTATATTAGATCCGCTAGCGTTGTGGAAAGATAAACCAATGTCTGTTACAAACACATTAGTACCAACACCAGAAGCAGAAGAGAAACCAGCTACAATTGGGCTGTTACCAGATGCCATAAAGAAAGGAGTAGAGGATGCTCGAAGTAAATCGTAACTTCCGCTAGCTATTTCACTGTCAGCGTACAGTTTTAGTCCACTACTTAAATTATCATTATATGTAAGTAATACAGATAGTGGATATTGGTAATTGGTATAATCTTGACTGTCGTATATAGATATAGTATTATTATCAATATCTCTAGCATGAGCGGCTAAATGCCCACCGCTATAAGCTAAAAGAAATTCTAGTTCTTCTCCGTGATTCCATTTTGATAGCAGCACCCCAGAGTCCCAAAGGTTATAAGAGCTTCCACTTATTGAAACATCAGGAGAAAATCTAATGTATGCCGCGAAACCTCCAGAAACTGAGATGCCACTACCAAAATTAATGTTTGCGTCAGGCCCAGATAGTCTTAAAGCTTTATCGAAAGAGTCTAATATTTTACCACTTAATTCAGAACCTGTTTGTGTCCAATCTAAAGTTTTATAATCTCGTTGCTGATTTACAAAAAGACCACTACTATTAAATCGTAGACCAATATTTTCTATAAGATTAGATGAGAAGCTGGCGTTATAAAACCCGCTAACGTTGTTATCTAATAATCCACTTTGATTTGGTAATACAAATCCGTCTTCTATCTTTGTAAAATCAAATGCTCCATTTAAGAACGGCGTGTCGAGTTGAGGATTCTCAAAAGAGAAATCAAAGACAGTAGGCTGGAACGGGCCTGTCATCACATTTCCACCTACACCCCTCCAACGTCTAGCATAATTTGTTTTAATAGTTGTTGGACTTTGATATCCGTGTGGTATACTTTCTATTAATGACAGTCCAGAATTTTGTATAATAGAATTTATTTTTCTGTCCGCGCTTTGGCTTGACGAAGGATATCCCTTGGTTCTAGATCTATGTAATGGCTCTTTTTCATGCGCAATCGTATGGAGTGGGAGGGCGTTGCTAGGTCTATACTTAATAAGTAAAGATATATTAGATATAGCCGCTCCACTTGGAAATGGGAATAAATCTAAGTATAGATGTTCAAAGTAAGAACTCATAGAGTAATCAACGGACTTTCCAAGCCTAACATTATCTGGGTAAATATCTAAAGGTATAGTATACTCTGTGAATTCAGTTGTATTTACTATTGGTGTTAAAGGTAATGAATAATGATTACCTCCTAAGTTATTAGTACCAGAAGTTTCAAAGTAAGAGAACTTGTCTGATATTGGTAGTGTAGAAATTCCTAAGTCGTTTATATTTGCAAATCCAGAGGATACTGGAGTTACGCCTATTCCAGATGGATGTTGACCTGAAGCGTTTTGTAAGAATCCACCAATCTTAGGAGTTATATGCAACAGTTTATCGTCACTATAACCAACAACATCAATTACATAATCTCTACTAGAAGCAGACTTTTTAGCTGTAACCTTTAACTCTATATCGTCAACCACAAAGAAAGAATCTATATCAGAAACTTGTCTTTTGCCAGCGGAATCAAAAGAATCTGACATAAAAGCAAATTGGAAAGCTCCATCTGCATACTTAAATGCAGAAGTTGGAGGTTCATGACTAAACTTAAGTTTTAACTTACCGGAATCTGCAACGGCTGTGGTAGAAGATAATTCTATAAACTTATCGTTACCGTCTAATCGTAAAAGATTGCTAAGGTAACTGTTATCTTCAACATCGTTAAAAGTATTATTACTATCATCTTTCCACAGAGAGTGTTCGCCAGAAGGATAAATAGTTGTATCAAAGTTATACTTCAAAAGGTTTGATGGAAATATTTTTCTTTCTGTTCTTAATCCAGTTGCAGGAACTTGTACAGAGAAAGGAAGTATTGCATCGTTTCTAAGATTACTTACGCCCTGTGATAATATTTCAAGTGAGATAATTCTAAAATCTTCTCTTCTACCAGAAAGTGGCCTATTATCTTCAGAAAATCCTTTACTAAAACCAGTGTCAAATGGGTCATCTAAGGTAGAAGTCTCCACATCAATATTTAGTAAATAACCACTTTCATTAAGAAGTAAAGGATAATTACTATCATCCCTGTCTAGTTTTGCATTATTTGTTAGCGGTTCAGTTAAATAAGTAGTTGGATTTACTGTAGATTGATACTTAGACTCACCGACAGCTGTAAAGTCTTTATATTGTACTATCAAATTTCCAGATGGATCAGTAAACTTTAGATTATGAAATTTGTAAGAGAGAGGCTTATGAGATCTAAAATTTTCAATAGGAGCATCTATTCTAATCGCCAGAAAACTTTCTAGCATATCAGTAGAAGGTTTATCCATCTCCAATACTAGTTTATAATTATTATGATCACCTGTTGGTTTTCCAAATTGTTCTTGAGATCTTAAAAATATAGAATCTCTAGAAACGCGCGAACTTGGTAATCCATTTTTTAGATAATTTCCTGTAAGTACACCATCATCAATAGAAGATACTAACCCAATAATTCTATTAAATCCACTTTCAGAAACTTCAATACCGCTAGGATATAATTTTTCTGTAGCTACAAAATTGTCAAATGCTCGATAAGAGTCGTGAGTTCCTGCAATCTTATGTGGTCTTGCAGAGACAAATGCAGAAGTAGAAGATCTTGCAAAAATACTAGCTGGGTTAAGTTTATATCTAGTTGTTATAAAAGCATTATCTAAATTAAAATATCTATTAACATTAATATCGCTAGTAGCTGTTTGTTTTAAAGCTGCAACCCCTGACATTCTAGATCTAGAAAGTCTAGTACAAGTATTTACTGGTTTTAAATTTACATCAAATTTTAGATTAACATCAGTTTGACAACGTACCTGTAGTAATCCCGCTTTTTCTCCAAGCCTGAGCTTTCCAACTCCCGCTCTTTTAAAGCTGACCTTTGGTGAAAAACAATCCTGTATCATCCTTATACCCTTCGGTTGTCTTTAGTTAGTCGTCCGTCTGGTCCCACAGTGTGTTGGGCAATTTCTTGACCCACAAAACTAAACAACTCTTGCTTAAGAGTAGATGTCAACTGTTCTAAGAACGATGTACCAGTTAAGTTAACATTTATATTTGTTGGATTTAAAGTAATTTGGAATTGAGTATTTTGTAGATTTTGTATATTAGTAGCTAGCTGAGTGTTGAAATCATTAAGAGCTGTTGCGAATCTACTTAAAGTTTCCGAATTAAGACCAAATCCTCCACCACTAGCTTCACCTCCATTTTGTAAATATCTTACTTGACCTCCAGACGATAAAGCCTGAGTCGCACTGTCACTAACAGCTCCATTGTTCATCGCCTTAAGAATCTGTAAATTATTACCCCTTTGGACAGCTGCTCTTCTAACAACGAACTCACCCGGAGTTAACATTGCAGGAACAGTGTCAGTTCCACGAGGTACAAACATTCCACGGCTAGCATAAATCAAACCACCACCAGCACGGCTTTGAACCCTTTGTCTTACTTCATCTAATTCTGCTTCTGCAACTTGTTGTTGTATTACAGCTGCTTTCAGCATCATTTCAGCAGCGTTGGCTTGAACTTGAGCAGTATCTGGCAACGTTTGAGCTAAACTTTGTATTTCTGACTGCGCGGCCACTTCTTCTGGTGTAGTACCAGCAAGCACAGCTGCTGATCCAGCCATTCCAAATTGCCCTAACGCCGCACCAGCAGATTGTTCTAGCAACCCTCCAGCGCCACCAATCTGTTGACCAAACGCAGTTGTAACGCCAGCCTCTTGCATCTGCTGAAAGTTTTTAAATGCTCCAGCAAGACCGGCAGGACCAAAAGCTGCTGCCATTTGAGTATTACCACTGGCAATTGCAGCTGAAGCACCAGCAGCCGCTTGAGCATCAAAGAATGATTCAAAGTCACCATCAAGTAAAGCTTCCAAGCCGTCTTTTTCTGCTTTATTTCTAGCTTGAATTGTTCTAAGTTCTTGCTTACGAACTTCAATTAATTGTTTAGTAATATTGTATTGATCTTGAGCAAGTTTCAAAAGTCTATCTTGCCTTGCTTGCAATTCTGTACCTGCGACTCTTCCGAGGTCACTATCTCCAGCAGCAACAGCTGATCTCTGCGTATCTATCTCTCGAAGCTGGGCATTAATTTCTCTATTACGATTTGTAAGTTCAGCAGCGCTACCACTTTGTAAATCACTAATACCACCAATAACTCCAGATTGAGTATTAGCACTTTGTATAATATTAGCTCGCTGTTGATCAGGCGTTACGGCAGGACCACCAAATTCAGCTATAATCTGTGCAGCTTCCATTTGAGCAGATAGCACTTTTTGCTGTGCTGCTACTAATTGATTTTCTAGATTAATTCTTTGTTGAGTAATAGATACAAGTTTATTTTCTATTTCAATAGCTTTTTGGAAAGCTTCTGTAAATTCTTTCATCGCCCCTTCACCAAACTCATCAACAAGTTTTTGCAGAGGGGCCATGTTGCCTCCTTGTATTGCTTTAACATCTTCTGGAGAAAGCTCTCCCTCTGCAATCAAATCAGTCAAATTTGAAAGTGTGTCTTCGTCCACTACACCCTTTAAAGAACCCGCTATTTCGTCAGCAAATTTCTGTCTAAGATCTTTAACACTTACCTTTCCACCGCTAGCATCAAAAGTTTCTTTTACTCTTTTCAAAGCATTTGGTATTTCTTTTTGTACAGAATTAATAGCCTGTGTTGTATTTCTAAATTTAGTTATACTTTCATCTGAAGCTCCTAAGCCCTGTAGAACACCTACGCCCGTGTCTACTGCTTTCTGGAAATCAGCTAAATCTATACCCTGAGCAGCAGCTGTTAAACCAGCAGTTAAGGTATTTAAAGAATTTTCAACCTGAGAGTTAGCTCCAAGATCTGTAATATTCCCCAAGTTACTTAAAACGGCTATGCTTGCATCAGCTGTGGCATTTACATTAGTTAAACCAAGATTTAATAATTCAAATTGTTTTCTTGCTCTTTCAACTTCTTTTGATGCGCTTCCAAATATTTCTGAAATATCTACACCAGCCATCTCTAAATCTTTAATACTGATACCTTGTGCCTGTAAAAATTCTCTAAACTCTTGTTCATTTTGACCACCTCCAGCAGCCTGCATAGCTAATGCGCGTACAACTGGACTAGCGGTTTCCCTCATTTGTTCTCTTCTTTGCTTTTGGGCAGCTTCGTTTTCTCTTCTAATTTGATCAGAACTTTTTGAAAAACCAAAGGCTTGACTCACAGCACCCGGAAGCGTTTGACCAAATTGAGCAGCTTCGCCTTCAGCTGCTATACCTTTTCTTCTTGCAAGAGCAGCGTCTTCTTGCGCTTTTACTAAAGGTTCTAAAAGCTCATCCCCACTAATATTACCAAGCCTAAATTCTGACATCCTCTTGGTAACTTCTTTTGTAGCATCTGCCATACTCTTAGCGGCTTTAGTAGCTGCGGCCTGAGCGCCAGCTAAAGCAACAGCAGTTTCTTTTGGTGGAGTTAAAAAGTCTGCTAAAATTCCACCAGCAGCAGCGCCAAGGGCAGCACCAAGTGGGCCAGCAACTGCAAATCCAGCAGCAGCACCACCAACAATACCACTCGCTGTATTTAAAGTTCTTTCCTCTGCGTTTGCTTCTGCCGCTTTTCTCTCAGCTAAAGCAACATTGCCGTCTGCTATAGCGTCTTCCATCTCTTTAGTAATACCAGTTAATTCTTTGAAAACTTGAGCTAAAGATTGAGCTGCGCTAAAAGCAGCAGTAAAAGCAGCAACGCCTACAGCAGCCTGTGTACCAATTTGAGCAGTAGATCCACCCCCCCTTGCAAAACGTTGCCCACGCCTTTCGACTCCTGCCGCTCTTTTTCTAGCCTGTTCTGCTCTTTTCCTTGCTGTTTCTCTCCCCTTCGCTGTACTTAAATCTATTTTTCCACTTTCTATATCAGCTTTAGTTCTATCTCTAGCACTTTGCTTTATGCCAGATGCTTTAGCTTGACTTCTTGCTTTTATGTCTTCTTCAACGGTTTGCCTAGCTTTTCTACCTAAACCGCCTCTAAAAGCATCACCAAGGCTAACACCAAACGATTCAGTAATAGATGCTAAACCACCAAAAGTCGCAGCTAGTGTTGTGGCAGAATTAGCAAGGGCGGCGATAGCCCTTTCTTGAGCATTACTGTTTTCATCAACAACTGGAGCGAAAGTAGCAAGAGCAGCAGTTGCTGCCGTTAAACCAAAACCAATACCACTAAGGCTATCAACACTTCTAGATTTAGATGGTAGATTACCCCTTCTTGTTCCTTTCGCAGCGACTAAACCTTTTGGACCAGAACCTCCTCCGCTAGCAGCGCTAGCAATAACGCCACCCCCACCGCCTAATCCACCACCTAGCATAGAAGCGGCTCTGCCAGAAACTGTCTGAATAGAAACTGGAACGGGTCTACCTGACATTCTTCCACTAAAAGGATTAACTGTTCCACCAGTATTAAATCCTTGAACTATACCACCATTAGCATACTTACCAACTTTATTCATACGGTTTAAATTACCGTAACCAATGTTTTGTGCAGAAGCTTTGTTCATTACAAATTCGCCGGGAGTCAACATCGCTGGAACTGTATCTGTTCCAGAGACTCCACCGCCACTAGCCATCCATAACTTAGGATCTGACCAATATGTTGTAACTGGTTTATTAGCTAAAGCATAAGTCGATAACTCTCTAACCTGTAGATTTTTTACACCACCTCTAAGACTATTTTCATAAAGAAGATTCTTAGCAGCAATACTTTTACCAGTGTTACCTTTTAGATTTACTGGATCATTCTCACCTTTTCCATAAGTTGCATTTCTAGGTAGAAATTTAGCTTCAGATCTAGAATCAGGAAAATCTAAAAATGCATATTTACCCCTCCCTGCTTTTGGAGCAGGTTTTCCAAGGCCGGTATATCTTGCTGCTAAAACTGCTTCAAATTTATCGCCCCATCCACCCTGAGCGTTATTATATACTTCTATATCTTTTTTTGTTGGAGTAACTTTTTTAAATGTAGAATTGTCTCTCACTCTCCTCTTTTTAATTCTATCATAGCCTTTAATTCTTGGTATGGATCTATAAGTTTGGCCTAAACTTTCAACAGTTCCACCGTATTTATAACCATTCATAGCCGCAAGATTTTCAGCACCTAATTTAGCAACGCTACTTTTACGTATTACAAATTCTCCCGGTGTTAACATGGCAGGGACTGTATCTCTATTGCCACTACCGGGAACCATACCGCCTTTGTTAAATCCTCTTGGGCGAGTTAAACCTCCAACAAGTCCAGCAGCGCCTCTGGCAATATTTATAGCAGCAAAAGTAGTAAGCAGTGGAATAAGTGGTTTTAACGCTTCACCAACTTTAAGTAAAGCAGATGCAATATTTAAAGAGGTTTTAGCGAACAACTGAAAAGATTTACTTTCAAACACACCTCTAATTAATGCTAAAAATTGTTCTCTAACTTTAGCAATCTGTACAGCTAACGCCTGTTGTGCTGTTAAAGCATCTTGTGTAAGAGAATCACCACCGGCAATCGCAACATTTAATGCTTCTTGAGCTATTCTAAATTCTTGAATTAAAGGAATGACTTTACCAATCTGTCTAAAGCCACCAAGCTCTTCAGCAATTTGAATAAACGTTAAGTCACCTTGTTCAAGTCCAGCAAGAGCTGCGCTCAATCTTTTAATAGCCTCAAACGGACCAACAAACTTACCATTTAAATCTACAAGCTCAACACCAAATTGTCTTAAGAATTCTATAGTTTTAGGTCTTTGTATCCTCGTAAAGATAGTACGTAAACCAGTAGCAATACTTTCTGCTGATTCTCGTGTTGTTGCCCTAACACTAGTAAATAACGCAATCAATTCATTTAAATCACCACCAGCAGATTTAAACACACCTCCAGTACGACGAATAACAGCAATCAAGTCACCTGCCTCAACAGCAAATTGACCAGCAACAGCATTAATAGCACCCAGCTGTTTCTCTAAAGCTTCAGCGCCTTCTCTAAACTGATTAAAGATAGCGACTGCACCTTCAGCAGTTTGTGTAATATTATCAAACGTAGGAGCTAAGGTAGAACGAGCTAAAGCATCTAGTGCTATTTTCGTTTCATTAGCACTAAGACCCGCCTGAGAAAGTATCCTACTAACCCCAATTAAAGAGCTAGAAGCAGCACCTAAAGAAGTGGATAGCCTAGTGATTTCAGAAGTAAGACCTTTAAGCTCTTGTATAGACTTGCCAGTAACTTGCGCCACCTTTACAAGCTCTCTCTGAAAATCTATAGCTTCTTGCACAGCATTACTAAGGGTGTTAGTAAATAAACTAACAGCCCTAGTAGCAATAGCTAAACCAGCATATCTTTTGATAGAAGCAGTTAAAGCTTTACCTAATTTGGTACTAGCATTAGCTGCTTGACTTGTAGACTTAGCTATATTCTGGATCTGACGTTGAGCCTGTTGACCGCCCTTAACATTTACATTAACATTTACATTCTGCAACTGACGTTGTATTTGGTTTACAACCTGTGCAGCATTTTTGGGTGCTTGTAACTGTATTTGTGCAGTGAGATTAAATTTAGACATAGTATCTCTCTAGTAATGCTGCACACTATCCCTTTGGCTATCCGTCCGTTTTTGTTTTACGAGTTTTCTTGACAGTCTCATCGACGTAATCCACGGTAGTTATATACCTACCCTCTGCGTCTAATAAGTTCCCATCAACATCAACTCGCTCGCCTTTATCATTAAGAAAATGACCAAACTCATTTATCCTTCTACCCTCTAAATCTACCATTTCGCCTTCCTTATTAACTAAAGCTCCATCGTCATTCGTGAAGTGGTGCTTATTAAGAAAAACGTTTTCTGGTAGGGATTTCTCGAAATCCTTGTCCAGAGAGTACATCATTTGTGCCATTGTGGTGGCAGCTGCTAATGCTATGTCGCTATCCGATTTTTCATCATAATCTTCTAGTGATTTATACACTTTTTCGCCATTTTCGTAGTAAGTACAAGCGGATACTAAATAGTCAAATCTGGCATTATCAGAAAGTGATTCTGCTGTATTTCCTTCAAGAGACAGTCTCTCTCCAATTAGATCTCTTAATTCTATCCGTTTCTCTCTAATTTTGATAGCAATCTCTTTGCCTTCAGTAGCTCTTACTCTTTTACTACCGCTTTTGCCAAAGGCAAGTTCTTTTTCAAGCTGTGCAATTTCCTTACTAATATTCTGTTCTTCTTGATCTTTGTCCTCATTCCATATATTACGAGTCTTCATAAACTGGCGCAATTCCTTTTTAGTCATAATCCCGTCAGTTAAGCATTCGCTCCAGACTTTAGCAGCGTGTCTAGTTGCTCTATTTTGAACAGCTCCAGCTGGTTTCTTGACAATAATTTTGATTTTTTCACCGTCAACATTTACCTCTACCTGTCTTTGTTTTTCCTTGTCCATCCTATTTCTCCTTCTTTGTAATTACTGGAATTGTAACTGAGTATTTTAACCATTCTACATCATACTGAGCTAGTTCCGCATCAATATTACGAGCCTGATTGTTTCCTTTGTCTAATATTTCAGATCTAATTTTTTGATATATATCTTTCATAACTTGCTGATCTTTTGTTGGCTCTCCGTCGCCTTCCCATAAAAAGCCAAGGTTTTCTTCAATACTACTTAAAGCTCCAATCATAGTAGTTTGAATTTTCTTTTTAAGGATTTTAGATAGTCTTTCTCTAGAAGCTACTTTGTATTTACTATCACGAGCTTGTTTGTAATCTGTCTTTCCTTTGTCCATTTTATCTTCCTCCAAATTTTCCTTTAAAGGCTTCCATTTGTTTGTTTTTTTGTTTCAGTATTTCATCTCTAAAATCTTGCTGTTGAGCAGATCCCTTCTTTTTCATCACGGCGGCTCTTTGCTTCTTTACCATTTTACTATCAAGGCTATTCATGTTTTCTACCCTGTGAATATCCTGTTCATTTTTTGTCATAACAAATATTTCGTCAGAATTTTTTACCTTTTCATTAGTGTTATTATCAAATTCATTTTCTGCTTTTTCTTGTTCTCGTTTTTCTGCCTGTACTATAAACCAGCCATCTAACATATCATCATCTTCTATAACTTCTTTTGTGGGACAGTCCATAGACTCTTGTATGTTATCATACATTTGAGACCACATAGTAAGTGTTGTTTGATTATATGTTATGTCCTCATCATCTTTGTTAAAAAATAACTTTGCACCAGACTTTTCGTATATGTTCCACAATGACTTCCAAGGTTCAGTTCTGGCTAGTTCTCTACACTGTTGCTCTGTAAGTAAAGATTTGTGCCAATGAAATAAAGCTTCGTTTATACCAATATCTTCAAAGTCATATAGTTCATTATTTTTATATGTACTATTTTCTATGAGATATTCTAGTTTTTCCGTATACGCTATCCCTTCGCAAGTATTTTGATTATAAGAATTTTTAATTTGTAGTTCTTCGTTTAGCTGCTTTTCTCCAGCCCTGATATATTTTCTGATTCTTTCTGCTAGATCTGAATTGTTACGAGATTTATAAATTTCTACCTTAAGCTTTTCAATATCTTTCTTTAATCCATTTACTCTTTCTTCTTTTTCTTCAGACCATAGCCCATGATCTATCATCCAAGACTCTGTTTCCTTTTCAGTCATTATGTCGTCGTCGAACGCTTGCTCATAGGCATTGTTATATATAATACAAGATTCTATATTTAACTCTATCGTAAACGGATGTACTACTAAACCTTTAGGTAAATATGCTTTTCCAGATCTAATTTTATAAATAAAAAACTCCCGCTCATGATGGTTCATTACGTAACCTCACTGCGGGAGTTTCCCATTTGTTTGTTTCCTTTATGTTCCTAAATAAATTATATACTAAAGACCAGCTGGGTCGTTAGTTGAGCTAACTGTCAAGTCATTAAAGGTGCTATATGAGTAAGTAATTGTGGCATTACCTCCAGCAGCGTCACCTCCACCGTAAGTTACGGATGACAGTCTATTCTTAGTACCAAGATCGAAAGTTGTGCCATTATTAAGAACAACTTTAATAGTTTCCTCTGAAGTGTTAGCATCAGCGCCCTCTTCGCAAGAAACATAATCACCAGAAACTGCAATAATTTCAAATTCAGAAGTTACTTCTACTGGGAAATTAGGCGAACGATAGTAAGGAGCTTTTCTACCAAGTTCTAGAATATCTTCACGAGCCAAGTCCGTACTACAAGTAAAGTTTTGAATATGAACAGCTGGAACGCCACCAAGCAAAGCATTTCCAGCTCCAGTTCCTTGAGCGCCAAAAATAGCTGCTGGTAATATAGTAGATGAAAGATTTACATTCTCACGCCTAACAACACCACTTCCAGCAAATGGAGCGTCAGTACCCTTACCATCACCATCTTCTGGAATTTCCAAGGCTCTAGCAGCTGTTACAAGAGAGGGACTATTAGTATTCCAACTTTTATCGTTTCCTACCAAGGTTACAGATTCGGTTGCATTTCCATCTGCTGGAATAGTATAAGAAATACTACTGAGATACATACCAGACATGAAAACTTCTGCTGGTGCATCACCAGTTACAGCATCTTGATCATCTGGGTAAATACCAAGACCAACGTTACATCTAAGCTTTGATCTGTTAACTAATGTGTTGACAGTAGCTCCGGGCGTTGCAGCGTGGTAAATAAGTGGGTGTCCATCAAGTACCTTTTCCAGCGTTACCTCAACATCTGGAAGACCTTCAATATTTTCGTAAATTTGAATCTGACCAAGCTCAAATGCCTGCTCTAGATTAAAGTTCGTTGTAATACCCACACTTTGTACGCCATGTATTGTTCTGGGACTGCCGTTGACAGAATTTGCAATAACTACGGCTTGGCAGGCATAAAATACTCTATTATTTGCCATTATATTCTCTCCTTGGTAAGTTGGAAAACTCTATTTTTATATACACAAAATTAGATATTTGATTTAATTACTTCTACTGTACAACGAGCTATTCC
>MDSZ01158235.1_pt1 | contig 36270 bp, 32 predicted proteins | sample 811201 | NCBI WGS metagenome assembly MDSZ01 (sample SAMN05326647, study PRJNA326480) | marine metagenome | isolation source: seawater | place: Indian Ocean: North | collected 2010
AGGGATTGTGCTTCAGCTTTTGCTTCGTCTTCAATTTCCTTAGCTTGTATTTTTGCTGCATCGATAATAGACTTGGCTTCAGCCTTAGCCTGTGCATCAATTTCTTTTGCTAACGCATCTAATGTCATCCATCATACCTCATAATGATTACAGATAATTTGCATGACCTGCTTAGAGCAAGAATAATGCGAGAAATCCAAAAAGTACGATTGTTTCTGGCAATGCAGTAAAGATTAAACCGTTAACGAACTTGCTACTATCTTCCGCAATCATACCAACAGCAGCTGCTCCTATTGGGCCTTGGCTCAAACCTGTTCCAATCCCTGCTAAACCTAGAGCAATTCCTGCACCTAGATTTGCATATGCTTCTACTGTACTTTCATTTGCTTCAGCCTGTACACTTGATGCTATCATCACAATAGATGATAATGTCAATAGTACGCTTATTCCTCTCATTTTATTTTTGTTATTCATTTTTTTTCCTCCTTTTTTCTAAGCATTATGCTTGGAATATGATATCATTCGACCTCCACATGACGTGCGCGGAAGCCAAAGGGCGTAAATTCTTCTCCGCTGGAATCATAATATTGCCTCATCCATTCTACGAAATGAAGCCTTGCTGCATGAATATTTGGACTGAAAACTCCTAGTCCCCATGCAAAGAATTGTACCGATAACCAGCCGACGAGTAAAAATGGGACTACCAAAAATTCACTGTGTTCAATAGCATGAGCCATTGGTTCGAAAAGTTTGACATTGCCAGTTTCTGCAATTTTAACTCCCACAACCCCAACTGCAAAAAGTCGTACATATGAAATAACAGAGGGCATCATCCCAATTGCCTCAATTGGGGCAAGAATTAGGCTAATAGAAAATGGTATCCCATGGTAATTGAATAGTGTCCAAATCAACATTATAACAGCTGAAATTGCTATTAACATCCCCGGTAGCATCATGTATTTTGCTTCACTAGGACCCAAAAAACCATAGGAAAAGAGGAAGCCTCCAACCAATAATATAATCCACACTCCATGTTCAAAGAATGCAGCAGCTATTCCAATATGTCCATGATCTGTGCCATAAAACATAACATCTCGGAAACCTATCAAACGACCGAATAGAATATGAATTAACCCTAAGTAAATAGTCAGAATTACCAGATGTTCAAGATTTCCGTAGTCTTCAACTAAGGTGACTCTATGGAATGGATAAGCTAGTTCTATTCCGAATGGATATGAGTCATGCCAAACAGAACCGTGACTATCTACTGGAGGGTACAGTATAGAGAGTGCTTCAGCTGGATTACTATGTCCATGGGGGAAAATTTCCCAGCCTGCAAATTCAGCATACAAATAGCCAAATGCGAGTGTTCCTAAGCCAATATATACAAGGAATTTTCCACCTAAACTCATTAAATCATTAGTTCCTGCTCGACCCATAATAAAAGCACCCAAAGAAATAGTAATCAGGCCATATGCCATGTCCCCTAGCATCATCCCAAAAAATATTGGATAAGTAACAAACATGAATAAAGTAGGATCAATACGTCCATATGCCGGCCTACCAACTGCATCGGTAAGTAGTTCCATTGGTTTTGAGAAATTTCTATTATGATATGCAATCGGAGGCATCTCTTGATTGTGTGAGTGATCGGAATGGCCATGACCTCCTTCTCCAGCTTTGATTTTAAATGGAGTTATATCAATAAAAATACAACATTGAGAAAGAGCTTGCTTAACCTCTTCAGATCTTGAAAGTTCAACCCATCCATCTATGAAAAAGGCATGATCGGAAACCGCTATTTTGACAGGGGCTGTCAAAATATCATGTTCTCTTTCTAGTAATTCTAAACCACAAGTAAGAGATTCTCCAAATTCATTATTCCATATTTCTAAATCATTTTCTATTGAAGATTTTTCAGAATATAAGACATTTAATTTCTCGACTACTTCAGAAAGTAAATCTAGAGGATTACCTTGTAGATTTTCTTGGATACTAATTGCCTGGAAGCCACAAGAGTTCAGTAATGATTGAGTTTTTCCTGAATCACTATTTTTTACGAATAATGCTATTACATTTACTTTATTTGGGAAACCTGTAAAAAGAAGGTTGTGATAATCAATATTTTTTAATGGTTCTAAATCGATTATTGTCCCTACAAATGATGAAATGTTATCATAACCGGACAGCAACTCTACTTCCAAACCTAAAGAAGAGATTATCTCTAAAAATATTTTATCCTCTGTTAAAGAGGAAATCTGATTATCTATAGAATCTAACTTTGTACTTTTTTCAAGTAATGTCTCTACTGCATTTGGCAACGAAGTGTCTAATTCGGAACGAACCTTTTTCACAGGAACAGGTTTTTTTGGGCTTCTACCTTCAACGATAGAAGCGGCAGAGCGGAGTTTGTTTAATCGCCTACCAACAGTTTCTGCATCATCTTTTGGAGACCCTAAGTTGAAGCCTTCCTCCAATCCATCGTATTCTATAAAATGAAGAGCATTGAGATTTGCTAAACAATCGATTACATCATCTATTTTGCCCTTACTTCCAGCTGCGACTAGACGACCCATTTGCTGAGTATGAATCTGTGACATATTTTTCGCCTCTCAGATTAAAATTTATTTTTTGAAAGCTTTAATTACTATTTTCTCAGCTTTAGCGCGATTTTTCTTACCTGATTCATGAAGATGTTGTTGCGCTTTATTTCCATCATCTGAAACTAATTTTGCTTCAGAGTTTGCACTTTCACGTGCTTTGTTAATTAAATTTTGATTAGAAGACTCTGAGTTTGAGCGTTCAGTGTTTAGTATTTCAGAAGCATTTTGACGAGCTTGAGAAACTATTGATGCTGCTTCTTTCTTTGCATTTGAAAGAGTCTCAGAGGCGGCTTTTTCGGCATCTTTTATCGCGCGTAGAACTTTTTCTCTTACCATACTCTGCACCGGAATATACATCCGACATAAATTTAGTTTATGATAATAACCGATACGGGAGTTGATTTAAATTTTCAAGTATGTGACTTTTGTACCAGAACTTACCAAATACTTGTTACTATCGCGTTGAGAATATGGACTCTGAAGTCATTGGTAAAGAAGATTGGCAAGAACTTCAAAATAATCTTGAAGCGACAATTCCAGTTTATGATAAAATTAACAATTTTGCAACACTTGGTCAGGTTTCAAAATGGAGGAGAATGGTTAGAAAAAAATTACCAGATGAGGGTTTGATATTGGAAATAGGATGTGGCCCAGGAAGTTTTGCTGAAGATGTTGAGGGCAAGGATTTAGTGTGTTTAGATCCTATACCTGAAATGTTGAGAATTGCAAAAATGCGTGTCAGCGATAAGCGAACTAAGAGAGGAGATAAAGAGGCAAAGTTCGTTGAAGGGAAGGCGGAAGAATTACCATTCGAAGATAATTATTTTGATGCCGTTTGTACACTTTTCTCCTTCAGAGATTGGTTTGATAAAAGGAAAGGGCTTTCTGAAGTTAGGCGTGTCTTAAAACCCGGAGGAGAATTAATAATAGTTGATCCGGCTAAAATTAATTATTTTCATGGACTTCTGGGGCATTTTTGGATGAAATATTGGGTAGGAACTTATGCAAGAATAGTATGTAAACAAAAGGAACATCCGTGGAAATGGCTGACAAAAACCTATATCAGTTTTGGAACAACAAGAAAATACGAAAAAATGATGATAGAAGAAGGTTTTGAGAGTGTAAAGGGAAGAGTTATTTTCCCAGGAATGGCGACAATATGGTCTGGAAAGGCGCCAGCATCAGAAAAATTTGAATAATGGTCTGCAGGTAATAGCTTTCCATATAAACGGTTTAGTCAGTCTATTGAAGGCGATATTTATGAACCAATCTGGAAATCGGAAAAGAATACTGCCTAACTTAAATGATCTTTGAGAATTCCTCATTACTTTTCCCATCTGATGTTCCCATCTTTTTTCATATTCTGATAAAGGAGTACCATTTTTTATATGCTCTGAGATTACTTGACCGGCTATTCTGCCCCCTATCATGGCGATTGTTATGCCTGCCCCGTTTGAAGGCAATACCATTCCAGCTGAATCACCAACGAGTACATAATTATTTTTTACAAACGTTTTGATTGTACCAGACATAGGTAATGAACCTGCACCTTCAAAACTAACTTTTCCTTTGTATTTGGAAAAGAAATTATCTGCAAATATATTCAAACTTTGGCCTTTTGCAAATTTTCTCTGAATTCCTAGTCCTATGTTTGCTCCTCCTTCTTTAGGGAATACCCATGCATATCCTCCTGGAGCAACAGAGCCGAAGTGTAGTTCAACCGCATTGGAAAATACACCGTCCATAAGAATAAATTTAACAGGAATATTCAGAGATTTGACTTTCCAATGTTTCTTCCTCAATGGGTCATTGTGACCGCCTGCTCCTACTATTATCTTGGCATTGATTACAGAACCATCTTTCAAGATGATGGAATTATCTTCAATATCTAGGACTCTAATTCCGGTTAGAAACTCTGCTCCATTAGATTTTGCGAGACGTACTAATTCTTGATCATGTATAACCCTGTTTAGCATTAAACCTTCAAAATTATACTTTAGAGGTTTTCCAGATGGAGGAATTATATGCATTTCTTTTGTATATTGAGAAATTGCATTTTTTGGTGTTTTAAAAAGCTCATCTATATCTGGAACATTCGGACATAATCTTTTCATCTCATTATTAGATGGAACTAATTCTCCACATTGAAGTGGTTCACCTATTGAATCGCGGCCGTCAATAACTAATACACTAAGACCGTTTTTTGCAGCAAATCTAGCAGTTGTACTTCCTGCTGGTCCGCCACCGATTATAACTAAGTCCCAAAGTTTATCTTCCATCAAAGTATATCACCATTAGATTTTGAAATAATTTATAATTTTCTATTTTGTGAATCTATTGCTATCTCCATCATCATGTTCTTCGCATCAGAATCTGGAAGTTTTTCTAGGCTGGCTATAGCTCTATTGATATGATTTTTTATTAGTTGTTTTACATACATTAATGAATTTGATTTATTCAATAGTACTGTTAATTCCTGCCATCTATCATCAGAAAAATTATTCAGAATATCTTCTAACTGTTCTCTCTCAGGGCCATAAAGTAATGTTAAAGCGTGAATTAAGGGTAATGTCATTTTACCATCATAAACATCTGTTCCTCTTGGTTTACCCATTGAAGGTTTACCAGTAAGATCTAAAAGATCGTCAACTAATTGGAATGCACGGCCTATTTCAATACCAAAATCTTCTAACGCCCCAATAATCTCTTTATTGGCACCTGCAATGATTCCTGCGCAAGCACATGCTGAAGCAAATGGTCCAGCCGTCTTTCCATCAACAATAGCATAATAATCCTCCGGAGTGGTACTAAAATTTCCTATATGCTCAAATTGTAACAACTCTCCAGATGCTAAATTAGCTGCAGATTTACCAATTTTTTCTACTATTACTTTATCATATCTACCCCCTAATGAAAAACCGATTACGAATAAATAATCTCCAGCAATTATTGCATGAGATAAATCATGACTGGTGTGTAGAGTAGGCATACCTCTTCTAGTTTTTGATTGATCGTAAATATCGTCATGAATTAAGGTAGCAGTGTGAATTATTTCTGATGCAAGTGCTAAATCCATAATCATAGAATCGTCATCGCCGCCCGCAGCCTCATGTGCCAATAATGCTAATACGGGTCGAAATCTCTTTCCTCCAGATAGTAATATATCCCTCGCTAGAGACATAGCTGGTGCTTCATCACCCGATAATTTTTCCAAGACTAGTTCTTCTAGGGCATCATCGAAACGATCTTTGATTAAAGACAAATTGGGATTAACAAAATACTCTGTTTCCATACACTTCGCTGTAACTACTAGGGGTCGCATATATCAACAGGTGTGTATGCGGATTGAACGAGTATAGTATGTACTCCCTCTCCTGAAGTGGTTGCCATGAAAGACAAAATAAAAATTGTTACTTTGGACACCCCGAATTGTGATATTACAAAATACATCAATAATCTATTAGAATTGGAAGAATTTAGTGATTTTGAGAGAATAAATTCAAAAAAATTAGATTTTTCACGCTCCATAAAAGGTTTGAGTGAAGGAAAATATGATGTGATTGCAATGACAGGTCAACAGTTGCATGGAAAGGAATTGGATATGCTTCAATATGAATGTCATGTTTCAGGGGCGATTACCCCAAAGAGGCCTAATATGTTATTGATTTCTGAAAATAAGATTGGTTATCAACCTAAATCAGCAATAATTTTGTGTGATTATAAAATAATTAGAAGGCAATTAAGAAGAACACGGAGTGATTTACGTGTATTAAGTACTGAAGCTTATCAATCAATTTGTAATTTGGAGAAAAAATATTCAAATGAATTTGAAAGGGTTGCATGGATGGAGGAAGAAAGAAAAATTGGTAAAATAGATGGTTTCATTACATCCAAAGAAATATTTGAAAAACTTAAATTAGATGGTAGAAGACATACATTGCTTCCAGATCCTAAAAATGGAGGAGATTATCATTTTTTACCAATTCCTTACTCAGATTTGATAATATTATTAACAAGGAAAAGTTCACCAAAATCGTTGATTAAAAGAATTACAGAGAAGGAAGGAGAAACAATATGGTGGATACAAAATCAAATTATAGGTAGTTTAGGTAATGAAGAATTATCAAATATATCCATTTTAGTCAGACACAGGAAAGTTAAATCATTAATGGAAGAGGCTGAAAAATACAAAGATTTGACTATGGAGCAGGCCTGTCATGATTCTGAAGGAGAGGTTTTAGATTCTGAAGTTCATGTAGAAATTAAGATGGAAAAAATTTCAAAAAATGGAAAGAGAACAGTAGGGATTCACAGAATAATTCCATATTCAAAATTCGAATTTGCAACAATTTCTCTTATTAGAGATTGGGAGGTAATGTTACGAGAAGTCTCTCAGGATGTCCCTAAGGACTCCTATTATGATAATTCGGCAACAGCATTTATTGATTTAGATGAATGATGATGGGAATGGCATCATTGGAAAAATTAACAATTAATTTGATTACTAGCGTAACCAATATCAGTTAAGACATACGGCGAGAGTCCGAGGAGTAATACTGGATATAGATTTACCAATGCTAGATTTACTTTACAGAAGTAGTTTAGTTGAGTTAAGAAAAATTGCTGAAAGTGAAGGAATCCAAAAAAGTGGCTCAGTTGAAGTTCTGAGGGCGAGAATGATAAAACAAAAGGTATTATCTGAAATTGATCTTAGTTGGGAAGGCATTCAAGGAACATCTCACGGTGAATTAGGAGAAATATTGAAGATTTTCGGTATAAAGTCATCAGGTTCACACAAAGAGAGGAGAAGGAGATTGTGGCTACATCTTAATTTTGACTCAAGAAGGATGACTATAGAAAGATTAGTAGATATGGATAAAGATACATTGTATGAATTATGTCGTAGACTCGAAATGCCATTAACCGGCACAAGAACAATACTGATGGGCAGAGTTGGGGGAGTTTTAACAAATCAGTCCAAAGGATGGGGGAGGATTAAACGTAGTCTGCATAGGAACGGAGTACAAATGATTGACTTAAATGAGGAATTAGATGATACTGAAGGTGGAGATGAAATTTTTGAATTTGAAGAAAATAAAGAAGATTTTTCCAAGGCATACTTAGAAGATGCTAGAGAAACGATGATTATTGATATTGATAAAGAGAATTCGATAATTCAAGGTCATTTATTGGCTATTCAAGCCAGAATTCCAGAATTGGAAAGAATAGTGAGTACGATACTAAAAGAATATGGAGGAGAGTGGAGTAATTCGGAAAAAGAACTTTTAATCAGATTGGTAAAAAGAAGAGGGTGGCCAATAGAAGAAAATAAAGTAAAAGAAAGATTATTGATGGTTGCAACAGATATGGCAGAAAATAAGGGAGGTTCGATAAACATGACGAGAGATAGTAAAAAAGAGCTAAAATACGAAGTTAAACCTATCATAGAGAGAATTAAGATAAAAATGAAAGAATCTGAGAAATTTATTAAGAGTAGAGAATAGTACTAATATTATTCCAAAAGTCTGAAAAATCCAAATCTGGGTTCAATAATGTCTCCTTTGACATCTCTCAAATCCTCAATACAATCTTCAGCAGATTCTCTAGAGATACCAGATAATGTGCAGGCTTCAACTAATTTGTCATATTCAACCCCAGTACCTATATCAAGATTTTTTATTGTGTCCAAAATTACATTTTCAGGATTGATAATGTTTTCATCCATATCGGTTATTTCTACATCATTTGTCTCATTTTGGACTATTACAGTTTGATTGATTCCTACAGAACTACCTAAAGCACTAGAAAGTGCTTTTAAAATCCCTAAACGATAGTTTTCAGCATCTACATTAGAATAATGTTGTCTTGCCAATAATGTCCCATCAACTAGATCTTTAGGGAAACCTGATGCTATTAGTGATTCTTTATTGAGTTCCAATTCTAAAGATTGTTCATAAAAATTTAATCTGCGTAATGTTGCATCAGAAGTATCGATAAGCCAATTCAAATATGCCTCTTGGTTTATTACCGTGAATTCTTCAACACGAAAAGAAGTAAAAATACCTCCTTCATCACCTTCAAACCACCTAGATTTACCAACTATTGCCAACAAAAACCTGTCTCCAGATTCGTACCTTGCAAATAATTCTTCCATGTCTGCTTGTAATTCTGGTTGAAAGGAAGCGACATTAAAACGGTTGATACCAGTTGGATCCCTTATTTGGCCATTGAAACTTGGACCATTGTCTCCTTCTCTTTTTTCTAACCTATCAATTACTCCACAAAACAGTGCCCTATTCACTTTAACGCCGAGTTTGGTTATTACAAAGGAAGGATCATATTCTCCAATTCCCTGCTCGGTAAGATTAGATTCTGAAAATTCTTGCGCGAATAACCTAATTGCACTTTGACGTTGGATTCTGGTAGTTGAAATCATAAAATAACCCCCCATTTCTCCAAAACTCTATTTGCTTCCTTTTCCATATCACAATCAAATATTGACATTTTTTCTGCTAAAATCATAGTACCTTGATTATCTACTAAAGCTCTCCCATGGATCTCGACTTTCTTGGAAAAAAGCATATCTCTGAGAGAAGATAGAAACTGATCTTTTCCAGAAACTGAAATTTGTTCTTTTATATCATCAAACTTAGTTGAAAGAAAATCTTCTGAAGGTTCTTTAGATAATAATAGGGATGCATTGGAAACTCCATTATCTAAAACGAATCTAAGCCTTAAATCTTCTTTACCTTGAACATTGCCATGCTCTGAGCATATATCATCCCGTAAAACACGCCTGCATTCCGGGCATCTGTAAATTATTCCAGAATCTTGTCTAATTGAAATGATATTGCCGGATGTTTTAATCCCCCTTCTCGAGCCTCCATTCACTAAATCATTTAAATCCACACCTACCCAATGGTCTTCAGGATTGATTTCCTCCCAAGGAGGATTAACGACATCATTTATTTGGGCCAGATCATCAATAACTAAATCCGGAGAACCTTGCCAAAATTGAACTCGGGCACCAGATAATTCAACATAATCTCCTTTACTTGGATTAAAATCACACCAAGCGGTCAAACGACACCTTCCACTTGGATCGATAATCTCTCCACTTCTAACTATTTTTTCCGTACCCTCTTCTGAAGTAAATGTTCTTTGACTCCAAGAGTCGATTTGAACAGTTATTTTTATATCTCTCATGCCATTTCTCAAATCTGATATATTAGACTCTATTGTATGTACTAAATCATCTATTTTGGGAAAGGAATTGTCTATGTAAAGTTCTATCTTTGCATCACTACTAATATTTATCTCAGGAGTATCGCGGAATTTACGAACAGAAATGTTTTCCATCTTAACTAAATCACCCGATTCAAAATTAAATGGAACCCAAGATAAAAATCCTACACTTCCAGATGAATCAGATATCCTTCCTCTGAAAATATCTAAAGTCCCTGTTCCATCTTTTTTTACAATAACATCTGGCTTTATTGTGATAATTCTCCCTACAGTACTCCCAAATCCTTCATTTTTAATTAATTCAGAAATTTCTAAAGGTTCATTTATAGATGTAATAACATTGGAATCACCTTCACTCAAGATAGTTACCCTACTTGAACGATTAATGTTAATAGATTTTTTATCATTCCACTCATTAACAGAAACTCCTTCTAAACGAACTATAGAATTTGGACGAAGATTTTCTGAATGTTGACCCCAATCTTTGAAATCCCAGCGTTCCCTTTTGCTAGATTCTTCCCAAGGATTATCTTCAATCCATCCAAAAGCGATTTGTTTTTCTTCCCCTCTAACCATCTGCATCCTTGGCGTGTAAGATACAACTGAGACTTCCAATGTAACATTTTTATCATCAGATGAAAGTTCAGAAAAATTAGTAACTTTTTTCTCTGCCTTTTGTAAAGAAGGAGTAGAAACTTGTTTTCCTGAGGCTAATTGGAATTTCCTAATAACTGATCTCAAGGCATCTTCAGGAGGAATTAAAAATTCGTCTTCATAACGTCTAAATTCTTCAATAATCTCTTGTTCATCTGCTTCAGGACATTCTTGTTTTACTGCAATAATCTGTATACCGTATTTATTACCAATTGTCATTATATCACCAACATCAATAAGGATTTATTGAGTCCGGACAATCAATTAAAACATTGTAAAATAAGAAAAAAAACTTATTTTTCACAATGGTCATGATAATTCGTGTAGTTTGGGGTAGACTCAACACTTCATCACCTCTGGAATTTTGCCTAAGATGGTGGCGGTCTTTGAACATACCTCTAAAAAAATAGATAAAATAACCGGTGTCGTTTTCTACAATAGTGTCTTCGATGGGGTGTGAGTAACCTTGACATATGTCGTTTTGGGATTCTAACTGCATCAGACAGGGCTGCTGAAGGAATATACGAGGACAAAAGTGGTCCAGAAATTGAAAATTTCTTAAAAGAAGTTTTGACCAGCCCTTGGAAGATATACCGATTACTTACTGCTGATAATAAAGAAGATATTGAAAATGGAATAATAGAATTGATAGATAAAGAAATGTGTAATGTCGTGATAACTACAGGAGGGACTGGACCTGCCGTTAGAGATGTCACCCCAGAAGCAACTGAATCTGTTTGTGAGCGAATGTTACCTGGTTTTGGAGAAGAAATGCGGAGAATATCTCTAGAATATGTCCCTACTGCAGTTCTTTCAAGGCAGACTGCGGGAATAAGAGGGGAATGTTTAGTGATTAACTTGCCAGGTTCACCTAGATCAATTAGAGAAATACTAGATAGGATATTTGCCAGTATTCCCTATTGTGTAGATTTGATTGGAGGGCCATATATTGATACAAACCCTGAATTGATTGAATCTTTCAGACCGAGAAATAAAAAAGAGTAGTTTGAAATGATATTGATTTTTAGACTAGTAACAATATTTTTTGGATTATCTCTGATAAATATTGGGATACAGCACTTTCGAGATCCAGAATGGTTTGAACCGATAGTTCCATCAGTGCTTGGGAATCCAAAATTTTGGGTTTATTTAAGTGGTGTATTTGAGATAATTTTTGGTATAATGATTCTAATTGAACCACTGAGAAAGTATGGATCTTTAGGAATTTCATTAATGCTGATTGTGTTGTACTGGGCGAATTTGAATATGTGGATTAATGATATCCCTGTAGGGGGAGTGAAACTTAATTTTTTTGAACATGTAATGAGAGGGATAATACAGATTTTATTGATACTATTGTCTCTTTACATAGGCAGGTGGCCTCCCTTCGCTAAGGAGATTTAAAGAATTATTAATCAAAAAATGATGGAAATACACGAATAGTTCATCAGATATATGTCATCCGAGGAGCATGGCAAAAACCAAAAAAGACGGGATTGATGTTACAAGAAGCAGTGAAGAACTCAGAGTTGTGAAAATTGAAATAGATTTTACTACTAATGCTTTATCGTCAATTCTTTACAGCCAAGGAAATACTAAAATTTTAGCATGTGTTACTAAAGCTCCTTCTTTGCCAAGATGGTTTCCCAGAGATGCGAGTAAAGGATGGATTCATGCCGAGTATTCTCTCTTGCCTGGTTCGACAGATACAAGATTCAGAAGAGAACGTACTGGGGCAAAGGGAAGGACTCAAGAAATTGAGAGATTAATTGCTAGATCTCTCAGAGGGTCAATTGATTTGAGTGCATTAGGACCTATTGCTTTAACAATAGATTGTGATGTACTAAATGCCGACGGAGGAACTAGATGTGCGTCAATAACAGCCGCTTGTATTGCCATGAGAATTGCAGTAAGAAGACTCATTGCAAGTGGAGAATGTTTGCCTGAAGAATTAAGGGCCAGTAAAGAAGAAATAAAAAACGGATGGATACCTCCATCTTTATCTGAGGAAAAAAGAAGGGAACATGAAAATAAAGTCATGCCTTATGATGTGGCTGCACTAAGTGTGGGACTACTGGAAGGAAAGATTTGGACGGATTTGGATTATATTTTGGATAGCAGTGCCGATGTCGATATGAATGTAGTAATGACAAGTAACGGAGAATTCGTAGAAGTACAGGGAACAGGAGAAGAATCCACATATTCAAGAGAACAGCTCGAAAAATTATTAGACTCTGCTGCCAAAGGAATCATAAAACTTCATGATATTCAAAAAGATATTGTTACTTCTGTAAATTAGTAAAAAATGGTGGGACTGGCCGGACTTGAACCGGCGGCCTCCGCATCTTCAGTGCGGCGCTCTCCCTACTGAGCTACAGTCCCTTGGAGGTCTGCCATTGGAGATATGACTTCAAGTCTTCCAAAGAAGTTTTAAAAAATGTCATCTTCATCTTCTTCTTCCTCAAAGGACATCATATTTGTTTCTTGAGTTTTTGATTTAGATAATTTTTTAGATTCTATTGTAGATGATTTATGGCTTGGAGATGATTTAGTGCTAATCTGATTAGAGTCATGTTCCTCTTTAGAATCCAAATTTTCATTGTCAGACGTATTTTGAGTTGTTGTAATCATCCCTTTTTGATCTCTGGCACGAATTTCAAGAAGTCTTTGTCTGGCTTTATCATAATGTTGAAGCATGTACATTGCATCGTGTTCAAGAAGAGGAGAGTCAGAAATTATTGTTATGTCCATCCAATCTCCTTCCTCCGCTAAATATTCAGCAAATGGTTCGAATTTTAAGTCAGATTTTTTAATTTGTGTATAATGCAATGCATTACCCATCCTATGTTCAACACCAGCAAAGTGGCAGTAAAATTTCGAGCCTCCGTATGTCTCTCGTACGCGATCAAATAGCTCTGCATAGTCTTCACTAGTTCTCATCATACCATGCCCTCTAGCGTGTATATGAGCCATGTTCAATACAGGAACAGTACCATCCACATGATTACAAACTTCCAAAACTTCTTCAACAGTGCCCCATAGCTCTTGTCTACCAGAAGTTTCAATGCCCACAAGAGATGGTTCAGCTTCGTGAACCCATGGGAAAGCAGAGTATTCTTCCTCTTCCTCTTCGACACCCCAAATACTCTGTACCCTATCAACAACTCCTGAAAAAATATTAATTAATTCCTCATTAGCTTCGGAACCAGGTTCAAAATCTCCATATGGCCCTACATGGTATGTAAGATGTCTGGCATTAACTAATTTTCCAGCCTGCATACTTGCTTCCATTTTAGATAAAGTCCTATTTCTCTCTCTCTTACTGCCCAATAGTTCGGCATAATATGGGCCATGCATGTTCATCTCAAAATCTGATTTCCATGACAATATGCCAGCCTGCCAATATTGATCAAAATGGTGTGGTTGAACTGTTCTTACTGTTTGAACTTCCATTGCATCTAAGCCCAAGACTGTGATATCATCCATGCCTTCTACAATTGTTCTCCCTTTACAAGATAAAGGGACTCCGGCGGGTCCTAATTTTAGTGACATTAGATGTTCTCCGAGTGAAGCCGAAATGCCTCCCCTTCAAAAGGAGTCTTCCGAAATGCGCGAAGATTGTTAGTTAAACGGTATTTTAGAATTCTCTATACATGATGCGGCATGTCTTATTTCACTATTGTTTAAATTAGTTAATGATAAGCCATTAATAAAATGTGCAAGCCATGAATGAAATGGATATTTAGACTGTAGTTGTAAAGATAATTTACCTGAAGGATGTAAGATATTAAGTATACTTTCATTTTCATCATAAGTACAAACAATTGGTACAAGGCCTTTTGATTTTATTTTTTCCAATAGTAAAGGATTTGTGGTATTTTCTAATTTAGAGATTGAATCTAATGCTTCATTTGTAAAAAATAAAATATGAATCTGACGAATTCGATTAATTATCTGCCCCCACATCTCTGGAATTTTAGAATAATCTTCTGGCAAATCTACAACCATTACAGTTTTCGTTCCTTCTAATTCTCCAAAAATCATTGATGCCCCCCACGCACTAGAAGGGGAATTTCCTTCAAGTACAGTGGTAGATGAAATTAGTAACCAATGTTTATTTTGAAGAATTTTTCTCCAATTGATTATTCCATAATTGAAATCACTAAATATTTCATCTTTATTGGAAGTGATTATATCTACCTGAGCTCCTATTTCCAGAGCAGAATTTGTGACTAATGAACCAGCATCTAAAGAATTGGGATGTCGAAAATTGACAATAGAAAAATTGACAGACATGGGGCTAACGAAAAGAGGTTTGGTCAAGGACTTATCTAATTTAATTTCCATCTCAACAATGCTATTGCTCCTCCAAAACTTGATAGTTGTTCGCCGAAGTCATGATCAGATGATGATTGGATTACTTCACCCTTTGAGATTTTTATATCATCTATTATATTTGACCAGAATAAGTTCATTTCACTATCATCACTTCTCAAAATAGATGCTAAAATAACAATCTTTTCTATTGCCCCTTGTTTTGCTGCTTCTAAAATCTGTGCTTGACCATAGCAGACATTTCCATCTGTGGAAATTCTCCTAAGTCCTTCTTCTATTACACGAATTTGAGATATTAATGCATTCTTACCAATTATTGAATCGGCTAAACCGTCTGTCAATATTTGATTGGCAGCAGAGCGTCCTCCTATTGAAGTCGGTGAATTTAAAATTTCATTTTTAGCTCCTAAATTTCTGAGAATTTTTTCAAAAATATCTCTTGCCATCCCCGGGCCACAAATTATCAAGGGAATGTGTTCTTTGAATACTAAAATTGTCTCTTTGGCGACTTTGGAAAAAAAATCATCTCGTATCCCTGATGTGTCAGAATATCTTTTTCCACCGCCTCTCAATGAGAATTGAGAAACATCTCTCATTCCATACTGAGTAACTTCAAACAGTAAAATTTCATCATTTTCAACTACTAATAGTCCAGAATTAATTCTTTTACCTGAAGAAAATGCCTTTACTAGTAAAGAATTATCAGCTTCTGAAAATCCTCCTTCTCTTGATATCTCAATTTCGTTTCCTGGGACAATTATGTGAGTATGGTGATTTCCGATATCAATTTTTGCTTCAGAAATTATACCATGAACACGTAAATTTTCTGTGAATGAATGAAAAGAGGAAGATTGTACTTCCAAAACTATCCACATTGGTTTTCTCTCAGCACTTTTCGCCCTACTATTTTCTTGTGTTCCGGTTGTAGAATCTCGGCGATGAGATAACATACCAACAATAGATCCCGGAGTACATATCTGAGATAATGTCCAAAGATCATCTTCATGATCAATTTTTATTCTAAAACCGTCATCTAAGTTTCTAATTTTGCGCACTTAATCACACTCATCCGAAAACACCAGTTAGATTACCGTCCTCATCCATATCCATGTCTGCTGCAGCAGGTCTTTTTGGTAAACCAGGCATAGTCATCATTGAACCGCATACTGCTACGATAAAACCAGCACCCGCATTAATTCTTAATTCTCTTATTGGCATATTGAATCCCGATGGTGCACCCAATATTTTTTTATCGTGACTAAAGGAATATTGATTCTTGGCCATACAGACCGGAAGGTTATTTTTATTCCATTTTTTTATGTTTTTCAATGTATGCAATGCCTCTGTACTGAAATCAACCGATTGTGCGCCATAAATATTTGTTGCAATTTTTAATATTGTTTGTTCAACATCGGTTCCTGGATCTACTATAGGTGAAAAAGGATTATTATTTTCATCATGATTTTTACATTCATTTACAACAGCATTGGCCAATTCAATAGCGCCCTTTCCACCCTTTTCGTGCCCTTCAAAAATAACAATATTACTTGCTCCTGCTTTTATCGCCTCTTCCTTTAGAATATTTATTTCATCCACAGTATCTGTTGAGAATTTGTTTATAGAAACAATTACTGGTATTTGAGTTGATGATAAATTCCTTACATGGCGTCTTAAATTAGTTGATGCGCCTTGTCGTACCGCCTCAATATTTTCTAATTCAATTTCTTCTTTTGAAGGTCTTGCACCACCTCCTGTTGAAAAACCTCCTCCATGAAGTTTCATACTTCTTATTGTAACATTCAAAACTATACAACTGGGTATTACGCCAGACGCTGCAGATTTGATATGTAATGCTTTTTGCGCGCCCATCTCGGCTCCGAATCCTGCTTCTGTAACGACATAATCTGCACAAGAAAGAGCTATTTTATCAGCTATTACAGAAGAATTACCATGTGCTATATTTGCAAATGGACCGCAATGGACAAATGCGGGATTTCCTTCTAGTGTCTGGACCAGATTGGGTAAAAAGGCATCCCTCAGAAGTAACGCCATTGCTCCTGATGCTTCTATATCATCAGCAGTTATTGGTTCACCTTGATAATTCTCAGCTACGATAATTCGACCTAGTCTGAGCCTCAAATCTTCATAATCAGATGCTAATGAGAGTATAGCCATTACCTCACTTGCTGCAGTTATATCAAATCTATCAGTACGATCTAAACCATTAGATGGACCTCCCAGTCCTATTGTTATTTCTCTAAGGCTTCTGTCATTCATATCAAGTACTCTAGGCCAAAAAATTCTATTAGTGTTTATATTTAGAGGATTTCCTCGATGAAGACAGTTATCCAAGATGGCAGAACATAGATTATGAGCAGAAGTAATGGCATGTAAATCTCCAGTAAAATGCAAATTTATTTGTTCCATAGGCAATACTTGAGAAAATCCTCCTCCAGCAGCGCCTCCTTTTATTCCAAAGACTGGCCCAAGTGATGGTTCGCGAATAACACAACATGCATTATAACCTTGAAGATTTAAACCCTGATTTAATCCAATAGTAGTAACAGTTTTTCCTTCTCCAAATGGAGTTGGGTTGACACTAGTTACCAAAATCAAAGAGCCATTGGTATTTTGACTTTTATTTTTCAAAGAATTCCATGATATTTTAGCCACATTAGGGCCGTGCATAATCAAGTCACTGCGAGATAATCCTAACTGTTCGGCTACGCTTTCAATATGCCTTGGATTTGCCGCTCTGGCTATCTCTATGTCACTATCCATAAGCATATCGGACGACTCTTAATGTTTGAAACCTTCATTGCTAATAGCACATGGGAGGGCATATGAAGGTACCCGATTACTGGGGGGTCGTTGGTTTTCCTGTTGCTCATTCTTTAACTCCCAAGATATTTCAAATAGTTGGAGAATACATGGGATTCGAAGATATTAAAGTTAGGTTTATAGAAGCAAGAAACATTGAAGAATTCATAAAAGAAACTAATAAAATAAAAGGTAATTTCTGGCTATCAGTTACCTCTCCATTAAAGCATCAGTTGCATGAAGAATTTAATCTAGAATGCATTAAAGAAATTGGAGCAATAAATCAAATAATATACTGTGAAGGAGAGTGGAGAGGTTTTAATACTGATGGTCTGGGATTTGTTAAAGCCATGGAATATATCAATATTGAAGTAAATAATTCTGTTTTGAAGATGAAAGGAGGAGGTTCGACCGCGCGCTCTATTGCATACCAATGGTCAAAATATGGAGGGAAATTAATTATTGAAAGAGGCAGAAGAGATCTTGGTAATGGTTCATGGAGAAAATCAATCACAGAAAATCTTAATCCTGATCTATCAATAAATTTTGACCTATTACCTGGAATAAATATAGAAAAAAATATGATACCCAGTAATCATTATGTAATATCATATGATGAAAATTATAATAATGATGATTTTGCAATAATCATGTTAGTTGCTCAACATTTAGAAGCTTGGAAAATTATGTTTTCTGATGAATTTAGAGAAAGATTACCTTCAATCAGGCAGGTTTTATCTAGACTTTAATCTAAAGTGGTATATTATCATGTTTCTTTGGCGGACTCCATTCTCTTTTTGATAATAAAGGGCGAAGAGCACGAATTAAATTTTTCCTAGTCATTTCTGGCTCTATAACATCATCTATCCAGCCATTTTTAGCCGCAACATAAGGGTCACCAAATTTTTCTTGATAATCATTTAATAATTTTTCAAAGGTAATATTTGGATTTTTAGAATTTGAAAGTTCCTTCTTATGAATGATATTTACAGCACCTTTAGAGCCCATAACTGCCAATTCACCAGATGGCCATGATATATTATAGTCAGATCTCAAATGTTTAGAGCTCATTGCCAAATATGCGCCGCCATATGCTTTCCTTATGACCACAGCTAATTTTGGAACAGTAGCTTCAGAATATGCAAAGAGTAATTTTGCCCCATGTTTAATTATTCCTCCATATTCCTGTACAGTCCCTGGAAGAAAACCTGGTACGTCTATGAATGTCAAAATTGGAATGTTGAAGCAATCACATGTACGAATAAATCTTGCTGCTTTTACTGATGCGTCTATATCCAGACAACCGGCCAATACAGATGGTTGATTTGCAATAATTCCTACAGAGTTGCCATCTAGACGAGCCAAGCCAATAACAATATTGCCTGCGTAACCAGAGAATAATTCTAGGAAAGTACTATTGTCAGAAATGATTTCGATTATTTTCTTCACATCATATGGTTTTTCTTGATTGAGGGGTAAAATATCATTAATTTCAACACATTTCCTATCCCAAGAATCGTCATTATTGATCACATCCGGTTTAGAAAGCATATTATCAGGAAAGTAAGATAGTAAATCAGAAGCAAGGGCAAGTGCTAAAATATCGTCTTCTGCTATTAAACACGCAACTCCGCTTCTGCTGAAATGATTTGCTGCGTTTCCCGAAAATTCTTTAATTTCCTTTTCCGCAATAAATTCAGAAAGATTATCTTCTGTAGTTAGGGCCATATTGCCATAAGTAGAATGCATAATTACAAAATCCGAAAGACCAACTGCTAGAGCACTAATTCCTGTTACTTTACCCATTACTATTGATATCATAGGAATCCTTCCTGAACAAGCAACCATTGCATCAAGAATTTGTCCAGAAGGTCCTAAAGAAGTCATAACTTCCTCTGGCCTTTCCCCGTTTCCATCCCAAATTGCAATTACTGGTAAAAGAGACTTTTCGGCAAATTGGAATATTTTAAGGATTTTTTTGGCATGCATTTCGCCGATTGAGCCTTCGAAAACTGAAGCATCTTGTGAAAAACATACTACTCTCCTGCCCTCCATCATCCCATGTCCTGCAATTACTCCATCGCCCAAAGGGCGATGTAGATGTAAATTATTGTCTCCTGAACGATGATTAACAAATGCATCTATTTCAACAAAGGTATTTTCGTCAAGAAGAGAAAGTAGCCTTTCTTTTGCTGTCTTTCGTCCTTCAAATCTTATGTTTTCTAATTTTTTCCTATCTCCAGAATTATCGGCCTCATGCCTCTTCGCATCAAGTTTTTCTTCAGGAGAAAGACCGGCCATACTCCTCGGAAGAGGACTAGGTTCATCATTAAAACGGAAAGAGATGCTCAATCTAGAGTAAAGGAAGGGTTTTCTCCAACTAGGTTTTCTTCCCAACCATTTGAGACAACTTCCCTTCCTTTACCTTGTGATAATAAATAATGTAGTTTTACTAAAGCTGAGCCAGGAGGGCATAAAGATTTATGGCCGATTATTCCAATTTTTTGCTGTTGACGGCCTTTAGAATAGACATCCAAGTTTACTGGTCCTTTTATGGCTTGAGCCACCACCACCGCTATTCCTCCATTATTACAGTAATCTTCTAAAATTATCTTAAGTTTCGTATTTTCGATACTATCTTCTTCTGGATTTGCTATAGGTAAATGACCTAATCCAGTACCGTGAAATAGCAAGGCATCAAAATTTAGTTTTACAGCAGATTCAACAAGAGATGGTTGCAAATGGGGTCCAGAAATAAATTCTGCAATTTTTATACTTTCATCGAAAAGGGAAGGAGTGGGGGTTTCAAATCTCGCTTCAAAGGGCTCAAAATCGCTCATTTTTATCATTATTTCCTTATTATCAATTGTAATATATGCTAAAGGATCTTGATTAATCGATTTGAATGAGTCTCTTCTTGAAGAATGGTATTTCCTACTTGCACACCCTGGAAGAACGGCGCATTTACCATCAGATGATTCTGCATGTAAAATTACTACTGAAGTATCCCTATGTCCAGATACTGGAGGGCCGTTTGCAGCCCACATCACGGATGCAATGATATTTTCCGCTGCGTCGGATGAACCTCTGTCTGGAGAACGTTGTGAACCAGTAAGAACGATTCTGCCTGGTGGTCTTTGACCGCCTCCTGACCACCCATAAGCCATCGCTGCTGCAGAAAGATGTAATGTATCTGTTCCATGAGTAATAACAACTCCCTTTGCACCATCAGAAAATGCCTTTTCAGAGGCCTCCAACATCTTATTCCAATGTCTTGGCCGTAAATCATCAGACCACATATTGCCTAATTTTAATACCTTTATTCGAGCTATTTCCTTTATTTCTGGAATGGAATTTAAAAGATCATTAGGTTCAAAAGTGGCTGAAACGGCACCAGTTTTGTAATCAACTTTACTGGCAATAGTCCCTCCAGTATGAATTAAATATACTAATGGTAATGATTCATCTTGTATTTGTTTATCCTCATCGAGTTCAACTTTATCAGTAGCATTTGAGAGAATTTTAAAGGATTTTACATAAGATTTAGGAAATGAAATATTATATCCATTATTCAATTTAATGGTAACTAAGTTCGACTCTGGACTTGGAAGGGTAATTCCCGTATAACTTCCTTCCCCAGACCATGTTTTTACAATTAGTTCAACTGGGGTACCTAGTTCCGGCCAATCGCTCATTGATTGTGGGGGATACATCTACTCCATGAATAACTCGCAAGAAAATAAATAAAAACAATAAAAATTGCATTTTGTTAATTTTTTGTTTGGTGCCGGGAGCGGGACTTGAACCCGCGACCTTCGGATGTCTCAGACATACTCAGGGGCTATATCACGCTCATCATCAGTTTCGCAAGAGAAGAATCTCCAGCAAAAAATACCCTATGAGTCCGACGCGCTACCAACTACGCCACCCCGGCGACGTATAGGCGAATCAAAAATACCATTTGAGCGTTCGCCCAAAGTAGAGGCGAAAATAATCACTAGTCTAGCATAGGGTTGATGTGGGAGTTATCTCCGCATGAGTCTGAAAGTATGGTAGACGTAGACTCTGCACTCCGAGCAAGTGCTTATTCCGGAAAGAGAAGTAGGCGTGGAGATAATAATAAAGAAGCATCAAAGAAAGGTCTTGAGCCATTTGATCCTCAAGTTCATGCAACAAAAGAAGTGGCTGATGCTTATTCTATGTGGCTTGTAATAATTTATGGGACAATTATCTCAATAATTATGAGATATATATTCATGCCTACACAGGAAACTATGGAAGGAATAATTTGGCTTCTTCCAGTAATGCTGACTGCTACAGTCCCTTCGCTTCATAAGATAATAATACCCAAAAAATATAGTGAATTATATACAAGAGGAAATTGGTTCAGAAGTTGTTTTCTATTTCTTTTTTCATGGTTGGCTCTTTCATTCTTACTCCTTAATCCCCCTCTTGCAGATATCGCCCCTCCTACTTTGGCCTCAGGAATAGATATAGAGTATCAAGATGATAGTGCGGTTATTGGGTACTCATGGGATAATGATATTTATGAGATAAATCTAAACGAAGCAGAGGTAGATATTGTTCTTGGAATGGCTGTTAGAGATAATGTAGATGCTGAGAATGCTAATGTTTTAGTCACATTGAAGCATAATTCATTGAATGATGAGATTGTTCTTGCTAATGGTAGTGTAATTGAACAAACTGAAGCAATAAATAGGTTTAATTCGGTAGAAACCTGGAACAGAGGAGAAGCAACTAACATCCAAAAAGAATATACTGGTTTTCCCAAAGTTGCTTCTAACATTAAAGACATTGGTTTAGCTTGGAACTTGGCGGAAGAAATGGATAAAGATAATATCAATTTAGGAGAATATGAAATATTTGTACAAATAGTGGAAAATGGAGATCATGTAGAGCCTTTTGGAGAAAATATGTGGTCAAAAAGTTTTATTTTGAAAATAGTACAAACTGAGAGTTTATAATTACAGTAAAGTACAAATTTTTGCCGTCATAGCATCGAGCTGAAGAGATTCCCCTCCTCCTTCAACCATCCTAAAGTCAATTTCGGCCATGACTTCAGTTATTGCTAATTTTTGAATTTCATCTAAGAAAGATACTGAACTTAATTCACGGTGTAATTGATTAACAAAATCGGTACCAGCAAGACCAAAATTGTTCAAAATATCTTTTAATCTCCTTCTAGCTGTCTGAAATCCATCTTCCTTACATGATAAGAAAAAGCGATGGAGTTCTTCAGGCGGGGCTGTAGCTGTTGTTTCATAAACTAAATCTCTTGTAACATTTGAATCAAGAGATGCGGCTACTTGTAATGACGTTATTGCTTTTCTTAAATCTCCTAGGCTCACTTTTGCTATGGCATCGGCTGCTTCGTTTTCAATTTTGATACCTTCATTATTTGCTATAATTGAAATTCTCTCTAATATTTGTTCTTCATCTAGTGGTCGGAATCTAAATACAGCACATCTTGACTGAATTGGCTCAATTATCTTTGAGGAATAATTGCAAGAGAGTATGAATCGACAAGTTTCGGAATTCTGCTCCATAATTCTACGCAGTGCGCCTTGTGCATCAGGAGTTAGGGCATCTGCTTCATCAAGAAAAATAACTTTGAAGGTAGTTCCTGGACTTGGTGCTGTTCTTGCAAATTGTTTCACTTTGGTTCTGATTGATTCTAATTTCCTCTCATCGCTTGCATTCATTTCCAATAAATTTCGGCGGAAGTCTGAACCAAAAACATCTCTTGTAAGTGCTAGAGCAGCAGTTGTCTTACCTGTTCCTGGAGGGCCAGCAAATAACAAATGAGGAAACGTTTTGTTATTTGAGTAAGCGTTTAATCTTGCAACGACGGCTTGTTGCCCCTTAATCTCAGAAACTGTATTGGGCCTATACCTTTCTACCCATAATTCACTCATATTAATTCTCCTCATTTTATAATAATTGTATTTTGAATTTTCAATATTCCTCTTCTTTATTGGGGAAATCTGAATTCCTGACATCCCTTATGTATGCCTTGACTGAAGAATCTATAGTTGAGCCCAAATCGGCATAACGACGAAGAAATCTAGGGCTGAAATCTTTAGTTATTCCAAGCATGTCATGTAAGACCAATACTTGTCCATCGCATTCAACTCCTGCTCCAATTCCTATTGTCGGAATTGTTAATTCTTCAGTAACTTCCTTTGCTAATTTTGCAGGTATTTTTTCAAAGACTATTGAAAAACATCCGGCTTCTTCTAGGGCTTTTGCATCAGACAATAATTTAGTTGCCTCTAGTTCTTCTTTAGCCCTTACTGAATATGTGCCAAATTTATAAATTGATTGAGGAGTTAGGCCTAAGTGACCCATTACTGGAATCCCAGCAGACATTATTCTTTTGATAGAATCAAGTATCTCAATTCCTCCTTCTAATTTAACAGCATGACCTCCAGTTTCTTTCATTATTTTGATTGCAGAATCTAATGCATTTTTCGAATCGCCTTGATAGCTTCCAAATGGCATATCCACTACTACTAATGCTCTATCAACTGCTTTAACAACACACTGTGCATGATATATCATATGATCCAAAGTGATTGGTACCGTCGTATCATTACCAGCCATAACATTTGAAGCAGAATCTCCCACTAAAATGACGTCTATACCAGCACCATCCACGAGTCGAGCTAATGAATAATCATAAGATGTTAGCATTGTGATTTTTTCTTCTGCAAGTTTCATCTCTTGGAGTGTATGAGTGGTTACTTTTTTGGCTCGACTAGCTATTGTCATCTGCTTACCCAAATGTGTGTGAGGAGGTTTTTGATTTCAACTAAACGCTTACAGGATTGTTTCTAGAATGAGGTTTCCTTGACATAGACAAGGAATTCTTCGGCATCAATGATTCCATTACCATCTTTATCTGCTTTATGGAAGTATTCTTTCAAAGTTAAGAGGTTTTGTTGATTATTCGGATCGAAATAACCTAATGCAAACATTGCTGCAGTAAATTCATCTAAATTTAGATGATTTGTGTTCCCTACATCGGCAGCATGGAATGCAGCCCAACAGCGACGATTTTCTACTTCTTCTGGATTTACCAGCATTAATCTGAATGTTTCCCAAGGAGATATTTCTTGTTGAATATTTCTCCTACCATAAAATTGATACATTATTACACCAATTATTATAGCTGCCAAACCACCAATAATTGCCTTCATTCCCATGGCATAAATTAACACAGAACCTCCCACGATACCAATAATTTGTACTAATGGGAATAAGGGAGATTTCCATTCTGGATCATACCAGTGTGACTTTACAGTACTTCTCAAAACTAAAACACATAAATTAATTACCACGAATACCATGATATTGAATCCAGATGCGAATTCGGCTACATCATGTACAGGCAAATAAATGATTGCAGCAGCCATGGAAAGTCCGGTACCAATTATCGCCCAATGTGGAGTACCAAATTTTCCATTAACATCTTCAAAAAGGGCCGATAATAGATTGTCACGAGCTAATGCAAAAAGGAAACGGGAAGCGGCCATAATACCGGCCAATGAACCCGAAAGAACAGTAATAGCGGCAAAAGTAGCGGCAATAGTTGCTACTGTTTTTCCTCCTACGCCCAAAGCGAAAATATAGATTGGATCTTCCCTAGAATGACCATCCTCTACATAATTAGAAGGATCTACCGTTATGGCCATTGTTAGAGTAACAAAAACATACAAAATGATGCTAATAACTAAAGAAATTAAAATTCCATATGGTAAATTTTTACTTGGATTTTTGATTTCTCCCCCAACTGCTGCTATTTTGGTTACACCTATGTAAGAAACAAAGACTAAAGCAGCAGTTGATGAGAAACTATGCCAATCTTGTCCTAATGATTGTTTAGACATCGCTGCTTCCCAATGCAATTCGGTTGTTGCCAAAGCCCAAATGCACACAAATAAAATGTAAGTCACTGAAACTAAGACTACTGGGGTTTGTACTTTCTTAATACTTTTTGCGCCTAAAATATTTATTCCTACAATTAATGATAGCATTATCATGACCGCAATATCGAGGTTTATTGATATACCAAGAATACCCTGAAGAACCCATAAATAAGCTCTGAAACCAATTAAAGCAAAGGCAGATTTGAGCATGAAATTGGCCCATAATCCTAAACCAGAGATAGTACCAATTATTGGCCCAAAGGTTTTCTGAATATACACATATGCTCCACCTGAAGAAGGCATTGCTGAGGCGAGTTCGGATTTGGAGATTGCCCCAGGTAAAATTACTAATCCTGCAAATAAATATGCTAACCATATGCCTCCTAAGGGGTATTCACCTCCACCTAGTTCCATCATCGCCAAAGAAGGGAGTACGAATAATCCACTCCCTAACATTGCCGATAAAGATAATATAACTACAGAAAATAATCCTAATTTTCTTTCTATTGTTTCTGAGGTTTGATCTGTTGGTTGTAAAACTATTCCTAGCACATCGCTCTCAGATAAACGCGCCATAAATTATGGAAATCAGGTATGTGTTTGAAGTTATGCCTTGGCAATAATTTTTAGTTCAACAGCAATGGGCGTAGGGAGAGCCGAAACTGCACAAGTCGTACGTGCAGGCATAATTTCGGAAAAATATTCAGCATAGACTTCATTGTAACCCTTGAAGTCTCTATCCATATCTATTAACATTGAATAAACATCCACAACGTTTTCCAGACATGATCCATACTCCTCCAAAATTATACGAATATTTTCAATTACCGACCTAGTTTGTGCTTTGATATCGTAATCCAAAGAATTACCTTCAGAATCCCTCACTGGACCACCGATTATTTCGTTAGTTTCAGGAGATCTGGGGCCTATTCCACTAACAAAAATAAGTTCTCCAACTCTGTGAAGGTGAGGATAAGCCCCCACCGCTGAAGGGCCTTTTTCTGCAATAAATGGCCCATTACTTGAAGTTAGTTTACCAGCTACTTTCTTACCAACAACAGAACCTATGGCCACCCCAACCGGACCTCCTGCCATTCCCCCTGCTGTGGCTCCTAAAGCACCTCCTGCTGAACTTACCATTGATGGACCTAATTCTTCATATATTTTTTCGATAACATCTGATGGTGCAGAAATTACTTTATCTATAATATCATCATTTTCATCATTTTTTGATGACTCTTCATCCGACATTATAAATTACCTCGATCAAGAACATTCCTGTCACCGTGATAATATTCAACATCATCTTCGTCAAACTCTTTATCACCAACTGATTCATCAGAAGGTGTTAATTGTATTACAGCTCCACCTGAACCATGTAGAGGTTCGTAAGCCAGAACTTCCCCTTTGTAATTATTATGCTGACCCATAGTTGCCGCCATCCACCATACTGGTTTGTATGCAGCTACCTTTTGAATTCTTATCTGTCCGTGAATATCCCTAGATAATTGACTAAGATCTTCAAGTCTACCATCCTGGAAAAATTCTAAAATCTTCTTATTCCATTCATCATCTTTTGAACTATGAATTTTATCATCTTTAGGATCTATATGCTCTGTGAACATCCGATTAGACAAACTTGCAACCACAACTACGACTGCCTTCTTTCCTTGTTTGGAAAGAGCATCTCTAGCAGCTTTTCCAAGAACCATGGTTTCGGATCTGTTTGAATACATATTACTGGAAACTATGCAAGCCGGGATTTTATTATCAGGATTTAGAAGAGATAATGCTACAACCGATCCTGTGTCGATTGGGAAACCATCATATGCAACTGTTCTAGAATGTAGTCCTCTAGATTCGGCAGCTTCGCGATAAGCATGTGCAAATTCAGAATCTATATTGAATTTGTAAGGCATACTACCCAAATAGTGAAAATCATCATCAACATGAATCCATTCTGGTTCGGGATGTGCTTGTATTTGATGACCAACTATACTTGGCCAAGTAGTAGAATAAATTAGTATTAAATCAGCATCACTAGACTCTATACGTTCCTTTAATTTATCATAAGCCTCTCTTAGGTTCTTATATCCATCATTTAATTCTGGAGCAAGTAGAGGGTGCGGATGAGGGGGGCAATAAATACCAAATAATACATCTTGGTTGTCATCCATAATAATCCTCACAAAACTATTTCTCTGGTTTGAGAATTAGGATCCCATGCAACAACAGCATTTCCTGTTCCTATCACTGATTGGTAACCATATATTTCAGCGGGATAGTTTGGAATGCCCATTGCTGCCATCATCCATGTGAGTCCTCCTGCTTCAGTTTCGGCAATAGTTTGTTCAGTATACTCGGGCATAATTTCGATAACTTCTTTCATTTTCCCTTCTCTCATCATTTTTATCATTTTCATATCCCACACATATTGACTATGGTTGTATATATGTTCTCTGCTCATATCTTCAGGTAGTGGAGACTCGGTAACAAAATGGCGATGAGAAAGGCTATGACTACTAACGAGAACTACCTTTTTACCACTTTTTTCTATTGCTTTCATACATGCCTCTCCAAGGGCTTTTGCCTGCTCATTCATTACTTCTCCAGAGTAGTAGTGAGTATTCCGGTTACTACTTATGGTAATTATTGGCTTATCCCATTCAGGGTTTAACATATGGCAACTTGTAATTGTACCGTAATCAATTCTAAAATCCGGATTAGTCATCATTTTTGTTATTATTCCTGCATCAGAAGCCGATTTTTGCATTTCTTGTGCCAATTCAACATCCACAGTTAAATCATATTTATATCTAAAAATATTGGGAAAAATTGGATCTACGGACAATGAACTAAATTTTGGAAGACCAAGGAAATGAGTTCCAATGTAAGTTGCCCAATGTGGAGTAAAAATAACCATGACATCATAATCTATTTTTTTCAATTTTCTTGCAAGGCGATTGTAGCCCCAACGTAAGGTTTCCCAACCTCCTTCTGAAAAGGGTTCATTTTGTTCTGGATTCTCAGCATAAACCAAATGAGGAGGGTGTGGTGCTAAGCATCCAAGTACGACTTGGCCCTTCCCCATGCCCTTTGTGATAACTACATCAATATGAATTAATCGCTTGAATATTTTCATAGCATTGATGGAGTGAGTATGTTTCCCATGCAATATGAAATGGGATACCATGCCGTTATGGCCTATTGCAATTCCGTTGTCTGTTGGTTTTTTTATGGCTTGTACATTTGGCATCATAGAAAATTCTAGTTCTTTATTGAAACCGGCTATTTGTCTATTGATATTACCCTTTGTAATCTGGGCTTCTCCCATAGAGATTGGAAATCCTAAGGAGTTTGTTGGCGGATATACCATCTCAATTATATTCGGAATTTTACCTCAACTCATATTCTTTGTTTGGTTTATTATTGTTATATTAATATGGGTATCTCAAACAACTTACTTATGGAGACATGATTCTCCAGTATTTAGGATAGGAATTTGGGTAGGTCTTGGGAGTTGTACTGGCCTATTTCTGGGAAGTTTTTATGCTCATTATTTTCTTATCATTCATACCTAAAACATAACCTACGATATAGAACGATGGAAGAGACGCTACATAAGCAGACCAGATTAATTCATCATCGAAATAATGGGTTATTATCCTTATTTCTCCAATGCTATTTTTCATTATTTCACAATCTGAAATTTCAGTACAAGAGTCGTGTTTTTGGAGCTTAGATAGAATGACGTAAGAGTCATAAATACTTTCAGTCGTCACAGAAAAGTTAGTCTTCCCCTTTGGAGATAATGAAAACAACTCACCCTTGGAAGATAAGTTTTCCCAATCAAAAATTCCTTTTTCAGCATATTTCTCGGCAATACTTGTTTTGATTAGTAATAATTGTATACTCTCTTCACCAATATTAATCACTTCAATATTTACTGGGTTACTTAAACTGTGCACTTCAATGGTTTCTAGATTTACATCTTCAATGCCTAATCTATAATTTGGTTTTTCATCACTTGTTCCAGGGCCATCAATAATAATAAAAAATATCAGAAAGGTGCTAATGATAGAAACGCTAATTATGGAATATATTTGTTTTTTATTTGGGAAAATAAAATTAATTTTAGAAAAATTCTCAGATCTGAGTTTTGGCTGTATTTGATGAACAAAATATGATGTTATGAACGCCAATGCTATTCCAGGAATAATATCAACAATCCAGTGAATACCTAAGTATTGAATGGAAAATATGTAAATTAAAATATTTAAGGTGATAAAAATATCAAATTCTCTATGCCTCCATTCTTCTAATTTTATTCCTAGTTCTTTACAGTGTAATCTATTAATAATTAATAACCCTACAGGTAAACCTATGTGTAAACTTGGTATAGCGTTATCCATTGGATCATTTGCTGTAAAAAATGATAATGTAAATGAATCATGATACAATAAGGCATCCATACCAGGAATATAGCTAGAAGTGACTTCCACATTGAAAAAAAGATAAAATGGCACACTAAGGAGATATATGACAAAATAATTTAATGCAGCTTTATCGGCCATAACCTTGTCGTTACTTAAAATATAATACATTGGTGAAAACCATATCATGAATAGATAAATGAATAAATAATGAGCAGAGAGTAGATTTGTCAAAGTATCATTTAGGAAAAAATCTTGTACATATTTTGTCCAATTTCCTTCAATGTAATATATCCAATGAGTATAACCTCCTACTCGTGTTTTCATAGGTTCATTGTGATGATCTATAGCCGCTTTATAGACAAACATGAGTAAATATAGACTTATGTGCCATAGATATCCCTTCTCTTTGATTTCTTTGGGGAGGTTTCGTAGAGGGATTCTTTGCTCTGGTTCATCCCTCGTCAGAAACCAGTGAATTGGCAGAGTAAGTAGCAATAATGCTCCCATTGATATCTCATAAGGACCAATGAACCAATACATTATTTTTTTGCGGGCGCCTGTTAGTCATGAATAATACGGAAAAAATAGTCAATTTAAGATAATTTTTGGTAGTAAAATATTAATTTTAAAAATATAATACCCGAATGATAAAATTTGATTGGCTTTATCGGGATATATGGATAGTCATGATGTATGGATTAAGGAATGTCATAAATTAGATTTTTTTCCTTCTCCTAGGAAATACATAGAAGGGACAAAAACCTCCGAAGACGCTGCGAAACAATTAGGTTGTGAAGTTTCCAATATTGCCAAATCGATTGTTTTCATGGGTAAAGATTGTGCAATTGTAGTAATAACTTCGGGAAGTAATAGAGTAGATAGAAAAAAGAAACTAAAGAAAATATTGGGATATAAGCCAGGGCAAGCTTCGCCCAAATATGTTTTAGATTACACAGGGTATGAAATAGGCGGCATACCTCCATTTGGTCACTTGAAAAGGTGTATTGTCATGTGTGATGAAGATTTACTAAAATATGATATCGTTTGGGGAGCAGGGGGGACATATGATACAGTTTTTCCTATTTCTCCTGCAGAGTTAGTAAAAATTAGTCGAGCTACTGTAGTTGATATTAAACAATAGTGTGATTAAAATGATTATTAAATCTTTAATTGAGTCTTCATATAATCTTAGTCAAGATTTGCAACCATTAAGTAAAATATTGTTAAAAGAAGGTTTTATAGATTATATCTATAATCCATTAATTTATGCTTGGGAGCCACATAAAGCATTCATAGAGCTAGGAGGTAATAAAGGAGCAAAGACAATTTTACTCGGAATGAATCCTGGCCCTCATGGGATGGGGCAAATGGGAATACCATTTGCTGCAACAACTATCGTTAAAGATTTTCTAAAAATAAAAAATTTGCCAGTTCTGCAACCAGAAAAGGTACATCCAAAAAGAATTATCAAAGGTCTTGATTGGCACAAAGAAGAAATTTCCGGAACGCGCTTATGGAGTGCTTTATTTGATAACTACGGGACCGTTGATAAGATATTTTCAAAAATTTTTGTTGTTAATCATTGTCCATTAATGTTTTTTAAGGGCGATAACGGAACAAATATTACTCCTGATAAAATACCTGGAGAAACAATAAAGAAGATAATTAGAAGATGTGATGTTTATCTCAAAGAAATAGTAGATATTATGCAGATAGAGACTGTAGTTGGAGTTGGAAAATATTCAAAGAAAAGAGCAGAGATTGCTTTAGGAAAAACCAAAGTTAATTTGAAATCTTGTTGGCACCCCTCCCCGGCATCTCCTCTTGCAAATAAAAACAAAGGTGCAGATTGGAGAGAAAATTTTAGATCCGTTTTACCCTAATAAAAAAATAAACAACTGTATTTTTTGTAATTAAGTGTAATACACTACACCAATATTTATTCATGAATAGTATTCCGAACAAACTATGTCGACAATGACTACACCTGAATATTTGATAAAAAATGCAAAAGAATTTGGAAGTGAGAATGCAATATCAACGAAAAATTCCAGTGGAGATTGGGAACATATTGATTGGGCAGAGTTTCACGATCAAACTGCTTCAGTAGCGAAATCGCTTATCGCAGTAGGTTTCAATGAAGGCGATAAACTGAGTATTTATTCATATAATCGAATAGAATGGTATGCTTCCTACCATGCTGCAAATATGTGTAATGGTGCAGCAGTTGGAGTCTACCATACTTGTTCACCAGAAGAAGTAGAATGGGTAGTTGGAAATTCAGATTCAAAGGTTGTTTTCGTAGGTGATAATCCAATGGATGGAGGTAACAAAGAAAAAATGTGCGCTTATAGATTACATGAAATAATGGATAAATTGGATAAGGTTGAGATGGTAGTGGTGATGGATGGAGTAGATATGCCTGAACATCCAAAAAGTATTTCTTGGTCAGATTTTTTACAAAAAGGGATTGATATAGAATACTCAGAGATAGAAAAAAGAGTATCTAGTATAAAGCCTGAAAATACATCAACTCTTATTTATACTTCAGGAACAACAGGGAATCCCAAAGGAGTGGAGTTAACACATGATAATATTGATTTTGAATTAGGAGAGGTTTGGAAATTACAAGAATTTCAAAGAGGCTGGGATTATGTTTCTTGGTTACCCTGTGCCCATGTATTTGGCCAATTAGTAGATTGTCATGCACACATAAGGTGGGGACTTCACATGACTGTTGTTGATGGCCCATTAGATGTAATTGACTACGCTAAAGAAGTGCAGCCGCATTTATTCATCGGAGTACCTAGAATTTATGAGAAAGTTTACAGTAATTTAGTAGCCAAGTTAGGAGGTAAAATAAAATTAGTAAATATACCAATTCTTGGTGGAATTATTAAGAAAAAGGCGAAGGAAGCAATTGGTATGACAAATTGTGTGTACGCGATTACTGGTGCCGCGCCAATCAATCCCGACATTTTGAAATTATTTCATACGCTAGATGTTCCACTCTTTGAGGGTTATGGAATGACTGAGACTACTGCAGGAGCAACTTTAGGTTACAAGAAAAATCATAAATTCGGAACCGTTGGAAAACCATTTACTGGAACTGAATTAATGATTTCAGAATCTGGTGAAATATTATTCAGAGGAAGGCATGTGATGAAAGGATACTACAAAAATCCTGAAGCAACTGCAGAAGCTATAGATTCTGATGGATGGTTACATTCTGGAGATAAAGGAGAAATTGATTCTGAAGGATATGTGAAAATTACGGGTAGAATTAAAGAATTGTATGTCAGTTCTGGAGGTAAAAATATTGCACCACTGGTTATTGAAGAAACTATGAAGTCTATTCCGATGGTTTCACAATGTATGCTAATTGGCGATGGAAGGAAGTATTGTAGTGCATTATTCACTTTAGATGTTGGAGCTATTCTAAGAGACAAGCATGGCATGGATCCAACAAAAATTCCAAAGAACCCTGCCGTACAAATAGAAACATTAGAAGATTTAGGTAAAAAACTATCAGACTATACAGATAGTGATGAAATTAAAGCTGAAATGCAAAAGCACGTGACAGAATTAAATGCTCAGTTTAGCAATCCTGAGCAAATTAAAAAATTCAAAATTTTACCAAGAGATCTGAGTGTTGATTTTGGCGAATTGACGCCAACGCTAAAAATTAGAAGAATACAAATCAGAGAAAATTGGGCAACTGAAATTGAAGATATGTATGAAGGCGCTTGAGGCGTTTAAATGAGTCCCGAAGAATGGGCAGGGCTCACGTTAGTTTTTATTTTAGGTGCGATGAGTCCTGGTCCATCTTTGGCAGTAGTTCTTAGAAATTCCTTATCAGGAGGGAGGAGACAGGGAATAATGACAGGAATAGGGCATGGAATTGGTTTTGGAATTTATGCCTTCTTAGCAGCAGCAGGGATTGCTACTGCTTTATCAATACATAACTCAATAGAATTGATGTTAAAATATGGCGGAGTAGCGATATTAGTTTGGCTAGGCTTAATATTTATTCAGAGTGCTAGAAATGGAGCAAAGGAAAATATACAAAAAAATGATGTTGCTTCCCAACATAGACAAGGTTTTGTTCAGGGATTTTTGATTGCGCTATTTAATCCAAAAATTCTCGCATGGATGCTAGCGCTTTATACTCCTTTTATTGAAGCAGATGTAGATATTGAAACTCTTATTGCAATGGGATTTCTTGGAATGACAATTGATGGCACTTGGTATGTAACTGTGGCAACCGTATTGACAACCGGAGATAGAATAAAAAAATTAAAGTCTATGTCTCACATTATTGATGGTTCGATGGGAATATTAATGTTTATATTCGCGATAATTCTAATTTTAGGAGTCTTTTAATCAATTATGACTATAGGATAATTTTTTTGGATAGATGTTCTCCGAGAGGTGTGAATAAGGATGAGCAGGTAGATATTCCTCTGCGTATTATAACTGCTGCGGCAATTTTTGATGGCCATGATGCTGCAATTGGTATTTTTAGAAGAATATTCCAATCAATGGGCTGTGAAGTTATTCATTTAGGTCATGACAGAGGTGCTGATGAAGTAGCAAAGGCAGCCATACAAGAAGATGCGCATTGTATCGCGATTACTTCATATCAAGGAGGTGCTGTGGAAATGTTCACCCACACGAAACAAATCCTTGATCGATCTGGTTTTGGACATGTATGTTTGGTAGGAGGTGGTGGAGGGACTATACTTCCAAAAGAAATAAAACATCTTTATGATTCAAATATTGCTAAGATATACTCACCAGAAGATGGCAGAGAAATGGGACTCACGGGCATGGTATCTGACGCGATAGAAAGAGCAAAAATGATTAATTTGTTGGATTTATCAAGATTTGAATCACTTAATACACCAATCACCGCAAGTGATCATGCATCGGTTTCAAAATTATTAACTTTGGCTGAAAACGCTGATGAGAAGTTTTTCAGAAGCATTCTAGAAAAAGTAAAGCCAGAAGATATTGGAAATTGTCCAGTTGTTGGCTTAACTGGAACAGGAGGTGCAGGAAAATCGAGCCTTACAGATGAATTGATGTTGAGGATTCAAAGAGATAATCCTGGAACTAAAATTGCTCTACTCGCCACTGATCCGACTCGTAAGAGAACAGGAGGAGCATTACTAGGAGATAGGATTAGAATGAATTCATTATCAGATGATAATTTATTTATGCGCTCATTTGCAAGTAGAAATAGCGGTAGAGAAATTGCGGATTGTATTGATCGATCTATAGAAGTATGCAAAGCTGCAGGGTTTGATTTGATCATTGTTGAGACAAGTGGAATAGGTCAAGGCAATGATGCAATTACAGAAGTTGCTGATATTTCCTTATATGTTACAACAAGAGAATATGGTGCACCTAGTCAGTTAGAGAAGTTAGAAATGTTAGATTCTGCAGATATTATTGTTTTAAATAAATTTGACAGGCCTGGAGCAGAGGACGCTTTGACAGAAATTCGCAAACAATTCAAGAGAAATCGAGAAATGTGGGAAGTCAATGATTCCGAACTATCAGTAATTCCGACTATTGCTAGCCAATTCGCAGATGCGGGAGTAGATCAACTATGGCAAAAGTTATCATCTTTATTAAATGAAAAACATGCAGAATCATTCATAGCAAAAGAACCTAGATTGGGGAAGGATGGATTGCCTCATAGATCGTCACCAATACCTTCCAAAAGACAGGGTTATCTAGCAGAAGTTGCAAGTATAATTAGAAATTATCATGCTAAAACAGAAGATATCACTTCTAAAGTTACCATGATCCATCAATTAGAATCGGCTGCTAAACAAATGGAATTAAAGAAGGATAAAGATACTGCGCGTAATATCCAAGAAGAAATAGAAAATATTCGTTTAGAGATACCCGAGGATATATGGGAAAGTTTGGAAGAATTTAAGATTAAATCAGAAGAATATCGTTCCGGAACAACTAGTTATACTGTTAGAAACAAAAAAATTCCTGTAAAAACTACTAAAAAAACTCTATCTGGTTTAGAAATACCAAGAGTGGCTTTACCTGAATATAGTGACCCAGGAGATACTTTAAAATGGATTAGGAAAGAAAATTTACCTGGTTCTTTCCCATACACAGGAGGAGTTTTTCCATTCAAAAGAGAAGATGAGTTGCCTGTCAGAATGTTTGCTGGAGAAGGTAGTGCTGAAAGAACAAATAAAA
>MDSZ01032534.1_pt1 | contig 36261 bp, 31 predicted proteins | sample 811201 | NCBI WGS metagenome assembly MDSZ01 (sample SAMN05326647, study PRJNA326480) | marine metagenome | isolation source: seawater | place: Indian Ocean: North | collected 2010
CTCCAAGACCGCATCTCCGAGCATCCCATGTTTATCATCATCCTTCTCACGGTATCCGCCTTTGACCCTTGATACTAGTGACTTGGGCAACGATTCCCAGCGCAGCAACAGCGTGTTGCCGTTGGGTAATCTTTTTAGATCGTGGTGTATCCAAGGGTCCTTATATTCCCAAACGAGATCACTATCCCAATTCAGCTCGATGCAGGCCTCAGCTTGTCCGTTCAGACCTCGCTGACCCTTTACCCTGGGCGATGGCATGGTGAGTGCGATAAGGTTGCCATTTGGCAGCAGTTCAGCGTTGGTAATGCCTCGATTATGTCGCCACTGATGGACGAACCTTCCTTTCGGGTCGATCAGAAATGCATAGTTTGTGTTAGCAGTAAACAGAGTATAGCCGCCGCTACTTAAGCGAGGGTTGTAGTGTATAAGCCCGGTAGGATGATGCTCAGTTCTGGCCACTAGTTCGTAACTCCTGGTTAACTATTCCAACGGTTGCAAGTGGGCTAAAACGAATTGTAAGGTCTGTGAATGAAATTCTAACGAACTTGGCATTAATCGCCCAGTTGATCGATGTGAAACAGGCTCTATCAATCTTCTACTGCGCTGCGTTGATTATCTTTTTGGTCGCCTGCACACAGCCTAATGATGTTGTGCCAAGCGCGCCAGAGCGACCAGCAGCTTTAGATCGGTTTGGTCAGTCCAGAATCGATGAATTCAATTACCTTGAAGATATTAATGATATCGATACTCAAAACTACCTTGCCTCTGAGCAGATTTTTAGTCAGGAATCATTTGATATTTGGTTACCATTAAGGAGAGAAATCTCCAAAGAGCTGAATCAATTTTTACCGGCTGCGAAGCGAGACAATTCAGTTCAGCTTGGTTCTTATTATTACTGGCGAGAAGTTGTTTCAGGAGCCCAGTACCCAATTTTTTTTCGACGAGCTGTTGAGCGCGAGACCATTGGTGCGGCTTCCAAGCAGATCGTGCTTGATGTGAACGAATTGGCAGATGGTCATTCATATTACGCTTTGGGAGATTTTTCGGTCAGTCCGGATGGCCGCTGGGTAGCGTTCACAGAGGACACGACCGGCGCCGAGCATTTTAATTTGCGTGTACGAGAAATTTCGACGGGCCGGGAGCTTTCTGTCCCGACAACGTTAGTAGACGCCTCGTTAGCCTGGTTGGCTCACAACTCACTTTATTACGTGGTTAATTCTCTCGATGGCTCCAACGTAATGAGGTTGAATCCGTTCTCGGCTGAATCCTATTCGGTTTATCGCGAAGATGATCCATCATTCAACGTTGACCTTCGATTAAGCAGAGACGGGAACTTCTTAGTATTGACGGCGAGAAACCCTGTAAGCACAGAGATCCTTTTGGTCGATAAGGCTGGCATACAGAAGATGATCAGTCCTCGTCGCATTGGTCATCATTATCAAGTACGAGTAGCAGAAGGTCATGTTTATATTTTGAGTAATCTGCGTCAGCCCGATTTTGAGGTTGCTCGGTTTGATCTAAAGTTGCCCGATCAATGGAGTTACTTTGAAACACCACCCGGTACTATCAAAGATTTTGAAGTTTTTGCAGACGGTCTCGTACTGTTGATCGAGGAGCGCTTCGAATTTTCATTGTTTTTTTATCGAGCCTCGGGCGAAGCATCGCTCTTATTGAAGACTCCGCCTATTGAATCCATTAGGTTATCAAGCAACCCGAATTTGTATTCCAATCTAGTGAGATTTGTGCGGTATGGCCCGCATTTGTCAGATCAGACGGAGGAGATCGACTTAATAACTGGTGAGCTGAGAGTCCTCGAGTTAAACCCTAAGAGGAAAATCCCATCGCGGATCGCTAGATTAGAGTGGTACGAAGCGAGAGATGGTACGCAGATACCAATGACCTGGTTACAAGCACCGGACAGAAAAACTAAAATGCCGGTGCTGGTTACTGTCTACGGTGCTTATGGCATTTCCCAGACTCGAAGCTACCAACTTGAATTGCAGCCTTTACTCGACAGAGATTTTGCTGTGGCCAATTTGTACGTGCGTGGTGGTGGTGAGTTAGGTCCGCGCTGGCACGAGGCGGGTCGATTGCAGCTGAAGATGAATGGCATTAACGATTTTATTGATGGTGTGGATTACCTCGCCGCATCAGAAGCGATTGACCCCAGAAAGATATTTGTCCGCGGCGTCTCGGCGGGGGCGGTAATCGTCGCAGCCGCTCTAAACCGTCGTCCCGAACTTTTTGCTGGGGTTATCTTGAGGTATCCTTTTCTTGACTTGGTGGGAACCCTCGCTGACCAATCCGCATCTTTGACCCCCGCTGATATTCTGGAGTGGGGAAACCCCAGTGATGACGCTGATCTGAAGTACCTTCTCAGCTACTCTCCCTATGAACAGATAAAGAGTCAGAAATACCCATCTGTTATGTTGACGGTCGCTAAGCCTGATAGTCGAGTATCGATGGCCGAGTCATTGAAATGGCTCGCGAAGATTCGAGCCAATGACCTAGGTTCCGCAGAAAAGTTCATACATATAATAGAATCGGGCGGTCACTTCGGTCCTTCGGATCAATATGAAAAAAAGCAATTAGTTGCACTTGAATATGCCTTTGTTTTAACAAGGCCTTAATGTTGGTAGCGTATTGTTCATTTTTGTTTAGTTAGCACGGGTTGCCCCAGAGGACCTGTGCTCTTTGCACTATTTTTTGCTCCCGACGTCTTCATAAGAATAAAGATACTGTAAAAAACAATGACCGGATCCATCAGATAATCCCAGAGATTATTTGACTCCAGAGCGCTGAAATAGAAAGCAAATAACGCTGCAGCCAGCCCTGCAGCTGCAACCCAGTAGTTCAACCAGAGAGCGCATAAAAAGAGAATAAACACCGCGGGGCCAAGGTGATTCGGTAGGTAACCAATGCTATAGCTATCTAAAGGTGAGAGACCAAGAGCAGACGGGTAAAGCACAAGTGCAGCGACCAGAAGCGCCATTGCAATATGACGCTCTTGAAGAGTGTAAAAGCGGCTACTTGTTTCCAGAACCTGGACTGCGGCGGCGCCAAGCCAGAAGAAACCGAATATTGAAAGATCACCGGTAAGCACACGTATATAGTGTGATGCGGGATAATTACTTATTGGAATTAGCAGAATGACGAAAGAGAGGGCAAAACATAAAACCATAGTGGCCCGCCGGTCGGAGAACCTGCGCAAAAATGTAAGAATGATACATGCGGTAACCAGCGCGGCACCAACGTGCGGTAAAAAATCAGCCATTAGTTGGCCCTCTTAATCAGGAGATAACCGAGAAAAGTGCAGGCAAGAATTGGAGCTAGTGTCGCAATAAAAGGAGAAAACCCAAAAACCAAACTTGCTGGAGAAAGAAGATCCTGAACAAATTTAAAAAGTATGCCGATAATAAGCCCTGTCACTACTCGCATTCCCATCGTAGTCTCTCTTAATGGACCAAATACAAATGCGACGGCTACAAAAACGAGACTCAAAGTAGCAACCGGCTGCATAATTTTCGACCATAAGCCTAATTCATATTTCTTTGTGTTAAGGCCTTGAGTGTTCATGTAGCGGATCTTTCCCCATAGTTCCCGCATGGACATTTTGTCTGGGTCGACCAGTATCTCTGCGCTCAAAATTTTGGGCGTTAACTCTGTCCTCCATGTCATTTGCTGTCGTTCTTCAAGGCGTTTGGTAGGAGAATCGAGATGCGTAATTCGGATATTCTCCATTAGCCAGTAACTATTCTCTTCATTATACTTCGCATAACTAGCCCACAACGTCTTAATAAGCTCTTTTTCGTCATTCAAATAATATTGGTGAATTTCTCTCAACTCGCCATCGCTGCTCACTGAGTTGAAGTGCATGTAGACGTCTCGCTCTCTGAACCAGAAACCGCCTTGCGGAGTAATCTCGTCTTGCTTGGCATTCTGTTTAAATGTTCTGGCAGCTCTCTCGAAGTCCGGTAGTAGCATTTCGCCGATAAAGATGCCGACCAAAATCAGAATAAGGGCCGGCTTAGTTGCGGACCAAAATATGTGCCAAGTGGAAACTCCAGAGGAGCGCATAACTATCAGTTCACTGGTGTTAGCCAGTAAGCCCAGGCCAGCAAGACATCCTATTAAGGCAGCAAAAGGTAACGTCTCATAAAAAATTCTAGGAGCGCTGTACCCCACGTATCGCATTATGTCGATGAGATCATACCCTTCTCGAAAGTCATCCATTTGATCGAGAAAAGTGAAGATCACAAATAGAAAGACCAATCCAGCAGAAGCAATGACGATCGTGCTCGTGACGGTGCGAGCAATATATGTATCGAGCTTAGTCACTTCTAAGTTCGGTCGAGCTGATATCGGCTCGGAATTCGTTCTCGTCGACACCTGTGCAAAGCTCTCTCAATCCAGGCACCAGTTTTACATCATCTAAAGTCTGAAACGCGCCGTTTATCTTTCTACCAAAGACAAGAAATCGATTGTTTTGGTTTTTAATTATTTTTAGTGCGTCGTCCCTCGCTTCGATGTTCTCGTAGTAACGAGGCTCCTGAATTCTGACTAGAGTGTCGATACCTACGATAAATGTCACCCCAGGGAATGCCTGGGCTTTCTCTTGGAAGGTGGGCGCGTTACTGAAAATCAGTCGAAGATTATCCCCCTGTTTGGCCCTTTCTTGCATTGTCAGATAATCAAGCGTTGGTTTGTCCACATTTTTGATTGAAATTTCTAGCGCAACGGGTCCGTCCAATACTTCTGATGCTTTCCTGAGGATCTGATTGTGCCCATCGTGGAGAGGATTAAATGCTCCGGGCATTAGGCCCGTTAGATCTTCGGGAAATTCTGTCGTGGTTGATCTTCCCATGAGAAGATCCTGCCAGGCTAGATCCGCTTCACAGGTAGTTGTTAGAAGCTCGTCGATCTCCTCCATGACGATGCCGGATTCCCGCGCCATTAGGTAAAGGATCGCCTTTCGGCATTCTGTTTCTTGCGTCTCTCTGGTTGTCGATTTGTCGAATATCAAGTCAGCACTGCATGTCCTTTTCTCGCCTTGTACAGCAAGGTAGCATCTATCTTGACCTTTACGCTTTCTTTTTGTCGCGATGGCCGCAGTGCATCCGAGTCCAAAGACCTGTTCGCCGGGCATAAGTTCCTTGGCTCTGAGAAACGACTCCACGGCCATGGCGCGTGCGGTAATCCTATTGCAGCCTTGTGATTGCGATGTTCTAAGAAACCGCTGCAAAGCACTTTCATGATAAGGGACTTGCACATCAAGTATGGTCGAGGAAGCCCCTGCTGCGGCGAAGAGTTCGCCGATTGCACTAGTGCCTCCCCCTGTTAATGCTAGGTGCCACAAAGCTTCTGTTTCATGAAGCTGTTTGATCAGAGTTGGTTCCAGGTTGTTTGTCCAAGTGTTCAAGTTTCGTCTTAGATTTTACATTAAACTTAGGATCGGGTTATGGAAAAAGAACGGAAGTGTAGTGTTCCTGAAGAATTTGACGAGCATCTTTCTTTTATCCCTTTCGGTTTTTTGCTTTGCCGCAGAAGGAGTAGTTGAGCTTACGGAAGAGGAATTAGCTCGCTATCAATTCGAGTCGGATGAAACACCGGCGATGGTAAAAGATCTATCTTTGGGGCAGCGTTACGCGTTAAATGTTCAACGGCGTGAAGTTACGGATCTGATTTCCCGTCGAATTGGGATTATGGGGCTAAAAGGGGATGTCTCTGATCTCAAGACTTTGCAATCACTCGTGGATAGGAAAGTTATAAATCTAAATGATGTTCGCCAATGGCAAAGTCTGGGCATAGTTTTTGGTGACGTTTTAGCAAAGGAGTTCAACCTTCACTGGGTTAGTTATGAAGATGATCTTGGAATAAGTAAGGTACTTCGTTGGCGCAAAACAGATAATTTTGTTTTCCCAGTCACATTATTTTCCAAGCGCATTCACTTTAAGGAACAAATCAACGTTGTTTCCATCTATGAAAAAATCTCAGCCGATATTCAACAGTTTAAGGCTTACGAAAATAATCGGCCGGTGTTCAAATGAGCGATTACAGCGGTTAGAATGCGCGCGCTATTAACATTGGAACAAGCATGTTTGTAATTGATTGGCTCAAGGCCTTACTGAAATTCCTGCTCGTCGATTCAGTCGTCAACATCCTTGGCGATCTGTTCGAGCAACCGTTAATCATGTGGGTCCTGATCGGTTGGGGCTGGCTGTCGGTGCTCGTTATGGTTTTTAGTGTTATTGATACAGTGGGACAGCTATAAACGCTGGCTTATCTGGTCAAGAGGCGGAAAAGCCGCTCCTGCGCTCGTTTACTTGCTAGGCAAGTAATTGGAAACTAAACACTTTAGCTCGATGGATTGTTCAGATATTTAAAGTAACTCGGCGAGGTTTGACATGACTAGGTCGCCAAATCTGTCGGTTGAGACGATCGTTATGTCGTCGCTTGATTTCGAGAGGTCTGCGGTTGAATAGCCCGATTCGAAGACATTCTTCATAGCTTCCCAGACAAGTCTGGATTCTTCGTGCATGTTGAAGCTCATTTCAAGCATCATAGCGACCGATCCGATCATTGAGTAAGGGTTCGCAACATTTTGACCCGCGATATCGGGAGCACTGCCGTGAGACGGTTCATAGTAGGCCTTAGTAGGCCCAATACAAGCAGAAGGCATTAGCCCTAGTGAGCCAAGGATTCCTCCGCCCTGGTCACTTAGGATATCGCCAAACATGTTTTCCATAACCATCACGTCGAACTGACTAGGGTTGAGGCATAGTGCAGTAGCGGCGGCATCGACCAGCAGATGAACCACTTCTACATCTTCATATTCTCTATGAACTTCCGTCAAGATTTCATTCCATAAAACACTGGACATCAGTACATTACTTTTATGAATATTATGAAGCCGCTTTTTCCTGGCACGGGCCTGTTCGAATGCTACAACCAAAACCTGTCGAACTTGTTCCTCGGTGTATTCAAGGGTTTCTTTGACGAAGCGTTGACCTGAATCGTTTACCCCTCGATGTTTTTCTCCGAAATAGAGCCCGCCGACTAATTCTCTGATCAATAGTATGTCTACTCCCTCCTTGATGATTTCAGGCTTGAGGGGCGAAAAGTGTGCCATGTTCGAGCTTAGGAAAATGGGACGAAAATTTGCAAAAGTATTGTAGCGAGCTCTTAATGGCAAAATGGCGCCGCGTTCTGGTTGCTCTCCCACTGGGATTTTTTGGGATGCTTCATGAGAAAGCCCAACTGGGCCCTTAAGAATAGCATCGGCTTCATCGCAGATAGCTTTCGTCGAATCTGGAAACGCCTTACCCTCTTCAAAATAAGCTTGGGCTCCAAACGGCGCACTTATAAGTTCGAACGAAAAATCTCTCTTCGACTCCAGTAACTTAAATACGCGCACCGCCTGTGACATGATTTCAGGGCCGATGGCATCGCCAGGCAGAACAGCAATTTTATAGGCGTTGGTCATGTTAAAAGCTCGGCTTGAGAAAAGCGAAGAATGTTATCACGGATACATTAGATAAGGAGCTCGTTGAGCTTCCCATACGGAAGCGGTTTTTATCAGTTCCCGATCTAGGTTGTCGTAGCTTTCCTCGTTGTCATCTATCCATGTTCTTAACCACGGCCCGCCGTTAATAACATCGATAGGTGTTCTATCAAGTTCGTATTCATATTCATGGAATCGCCAGAGCTCATAGTTTGGAAGAAGTTGACGAGTAGCCTTGAGTAGCGAAGCGATTAATCGAAATGGCTTGAACAGACTATGCTGGTAATCTGGATAATCAGTATGCATCTGTATGCCTGAACAGAGTCTGCCTGCATGTTTATGAAAGGTGGGAGAGAAAAAAGTAGGCCTGATTAAAGCACCAGCAAAGACATGCGGAGCCTCTCTTTCTAGTTCATTGATAACTTCGTGTATCGGCCAATCCGGCGCGCCTATTACTTCTAGCGGTGTAGTGGTGCCTCGGCCTTCCGATAATGTTGTGCCCTCAAGTAATACGGTCCCAGCGAAACAACGAGCCATGTTTAGCGATGCGGCGTTTGGACTTGGGTTAACCCAAGGACGAGCTAGCAGAGGCCAGCCAAACCCAGGTGGTTCACCAGGCTGATAATCCACCATTTTGATAATCTGTAAGTCGAGTTCGTTCTTAGTCAACACCTTGAAGTAAGTAGCTAGTTCGCCGACCGTCATGCCATGTCTGGTTGGAAGGCTAGCGCAGCCTACAAAACTTTCCTCGCCGGCCTGCAAAAAAAGACCATCAATAGGGCGTCCCGCAGGGTTAGGACGATCCAGAACCCAGAGTTCCGAGCCTGATTGCGGGCAAGCTTCGCAAAAGTAATATAGGGTCGTGATATAGGTGTATATGCGGCATCCAATGTCCTGAAGATCGAAGAGAACAATATCTAGATCAGAAAGCATCTCCTCGGTAGGGTATCTGTGTTTGCCGTAGAGACTCATGACAGGGATTTTATGGTGCGGGTCTGAGTAGTCCGAGGACTCGATCATGTTGTCTTGTTTATCGCCACGCATCCCGTGCTGTGGCCCGAATGCACGAACGATATTACAACCAGCTTTGATCAATGCGTCTAGGCTGTGTTCACCCTTGCCAGTTATTGAGGCTGGATGTGCAATCAGTCCCACTCTGCACTTTTTAAGCCTATCAGTCAGTGCTTGGTCGCTGAGGAGTTTGTCGATGCCATTCTGAAATCCCATGTCAGTTACTATAAGTTATTGTTCGATATAAGCACATGGTTCTGGGGGTCATGAAAGTCTGGACGTGCAGCATGTGCCAAGGCGAAGTATTGAAATTCGTCGGATGATCTTTGTAGGATCGCAGCTGGACCTATTCGGAGAGAACTCGTGTTAGATGTATCCCCTATAAAACCACACGATAGCTTAGAGTCACAGCTTGTTAGATCGACCAATTTCCAGACAGTATCTTCCCTCATTCCCTCGCGGTAACTTTCAAATTTATAGCAGTTCCATTTGCCGGAAGGGGAGATATTAAATTCCGTATAATCTTGTTGGCCTGCCACACCTAGAAACAATTCGAAACATGTTGACTTCCAAAGTTCATTCGCTCTTCTAATGCCTTGAAAATTTGGCCACACGATATCGGTCAGATTAGTCAAGTAATAGGACAGTGAAAGCTTGTTGTCAGTAAACTCAATTGTGCAGTTGATTTGGCTATCGCCTTCGAACTGAAAAAGCTTGAATTCCACGGCAAGGTATTGTCTCTTAGAATTACAAGGCGTAGTCTGCCGCGAGTTAGGTTCTCGGGTAAATAGCGCAGTCATGGCAAATTATGATTTTGATCTGTTTGTGATCGGGGTAGGTTCCGGTGGTGTCAGGGCAGCACGAATGTGCGCCCAGTACGGTGCGAGAGTCGCAACTGCAGAAGACCGTTATATGGGTGGCACCTGCGTTAATGTTGGCTGCGTTCCAAAAAAACTTTTTGTCTATGCCTCTCATTACTCGGAAGAGTATCAGCAGGCTGAAGGATTTGGCTGGGGCACCGTTGCACCCGAGTTCAATTGGTCGAAATTACTTGATAACAAAAATAGGGAAATTGCTCGTCTGAATGGAATTTACAAAGGCCTTTTAGATAACGCAGGAGTCACTCATTACGATGGTCGGGCGAAGATCGTTGATGACCACCACATTGTTATCGGCGAGACGGTTATATCTACAGACAAAATATTAATTGCGACCGGCAGCTGGCCATTGGTTCCAGAGTTTCCGGGTTCGGAATATGTCATAACCTCGAACGAAGCATTTTTTCTAAAAGACTTGCCAGATCATTGCTTGGTCGTTGGGGGCGGTTACATCGCAGTAGAGTTCGCTGGTATTTTCCATGGGCTCGGTGTTGACACTAGTTTGTCCTATCGCGGTGATTTGTTTTTGAGGAACTTCGATATTGATGTTCGAAAAACTATCCATGAGGAACTGACAAAAAAGCAAATTGACCTGCGCCTCGAGAGCAACGTCGTCTCTATTGCGGCACTGGATAATGAAAGGTATCTAGTGACCTTTAGGGAAGGGGGTCAATTGGAAACTGATTTGATTTTATATGCTACTGGGCGGGAGCCTGCAGTAAGGGATATAGGTATTGAAAATGTTGCTGTCGAGCTCCGCGATAATGGGTCAATAGTTGTAGACGAAAATTTTCGAACTAGTGTGCCAAATATATTTGCGTTGGGAGATGTGATTGGGGGAATGCAATTAACCCCCGTTGCCATCGAAGAGGCGATGTGTTTCGCGAGCACACAGTTTTTGAACAAAAAGAAGATTATGGATTATGACAATATTGCGACCGCCGTTTTCTGTCAGCCAAATGTCGGCACAGTAGGGTTAACAGAAGATCAAGCTATAAAAGCTGGATATCAGATTGATGTCTATCGCTCAATCTTCAGGCCAATGAAACACACGCTATCGGGTAGCGATGAAAAATTCATGATGAAGTTGGTGGTTGATCGAGCAAGTGATAGGGTGCTCGGCGTTCATATGGTGGGTGCAGAAGCCGGTGAGATCGTTCAAGGTATTGCCATTGCAATGAAGATTGGCGTTACTAAAGACCAATTTGATGCAACCGTAGGTATTCATCCGACAACCGCCGAAGAATTTGTAACAATGCGAGAAACGGTCAGTCGCTAGTCGTCAAGGATGCCGGATGGTGATAAGAGCAAGCTTTCTTTTTGTTCGACTTAAAAAATACTTTGAAGCGTGAAAGTTTGGGGTGTCGATGGATGTCCGGGGGGATGGTTCGCTGTCTCAAGTGACGGTGAGTTGTCTCTTGCTTCTGACTTCGCTTCCCTCCTTCAAAGACTCTCGTCGGGTAGACTTTATATCGACATCCCCATAGGTCTGCCCGAGACAGAGCGCCGTTTGGAAGGATTCATCAGGCGAAAGAAGCCTATCCGTTCGGGCAGTCTTTTTTCAGTTCCCTGCAGGTCTGCAGTCTATGCTGACACCTATGAGTGCGCTTGTGAGATAAATTTTTCGCTGACGGGTAAGAAATTATCCAAACAGTCCTGGTTTCTTTGCAAAAAAATTAAAGAAGTTGACGATAAGCTCCGTCGGGACGACTCGATGAGGCGGCGGGTGATCGAGTCACATCCGGAGCTTGCGTTTGCAATACTAAAAGGGTCGGCTCTCGAATTTTCTAAGAAGACATTAGCCGGGATTCAAGAACGGTTGACGATATTATCAACGAAGCACTCTCAAACGGAACAGATTTATGCCCTTGCGGTCTCGACCTATCCAAGGAAATTGCTAGGGCGCGACGATATCGTTGATGCTTTAGCTCTGCTCTGCGTAGGTCTTGGAAAGAAACGGAGGTTGGTTGTGTCAGGCCAACGACGCGACGCGTTTGGTATTCCGATTCGAATGATTGTTCCAGATCGGAGCTAACTCTGCTGCGGGTCGACGGCGAATTTGCTAAGGTGCGACGCTTTAACGATTTTTATCCCTAGCATGAAAGAAGTATTTGTCTTCGTGACCGAAAGCCTTGGTTGGCTCGATTCCTTGCTTGGTTCCGCCCAGTATTTCCCTTTCCTTTTGCTCGGCACTGGAGTTTTTTTCACGCTATACCTCAGATTTCCCCAGCTTAGATTTTTTGGTCACGCGCTTAAAGTAGTTCGTGGAAAGTACGACAAGGAAGGCGCAGTCGGTGATGCGACGCATTTTCAAGCGCTGACGACGGCGATTTCTGGGACTGTCGGTACGGGAAATATTGGTGGTGTTGCGCTAGCTATATACCTTGGTGGTCCAGCGGCGCTATTTTGGATGTGGATGACTGCATTTTTCGGCATGACGACGAAGTTTGTCGAGGTCACACTATCGCACAAGTATCGGACCGTGGACGCTAATGGGTTTATTGCGGGTGGTCCAATGTACGTTATGGAGCGCCGTCTCAATATGAAGTGGCTCGCGGTTTTCTTTGCAATTGCAACTGTCGTCAGTTCCTTCGGGACCGGCAACATGCCGCAGAGCAATAATATTGCAAGCGGCATAGAATCGACGTTTGGCATTCCGGTCTGGTTGACTGGTGCAGTGCTGGCCATCTTGCTTGGGCTTGTAATCCTCGGTGGTATAAAGCGGATAGTGCGGTTCGCCGAGAAACTTGTGCCAGTGATGGCGATCATTTATTTCATCGGCGGCATCGGCGTTATTATATTTAATCTACCTCAGGTCGGCGCTTCGATTATTGCTGTCTTTCAAGATGCTTTTACAGGCTCTGCGGCAGCTGGCGGTTTTCTCGGGGCAAGTTTTGCCTATGCATTTAATCGTGGTGTTAACCGAGGACTTTATTCTAATGAGGCAGGTCAAGGTAGCGCGCCTATCGCTCACGCAGCGGCAAAGACTGATGAACCGGTAGCAGAGGGTATGGTTTCTATTCTAGAGCCATTCATAGACACGATTATTATTTGCACCTTGACTGGTCTCGTTATTCTGTCTTCTGGTGTCTGGACCCAGAAAATCCACAACGAATTCCAACTTTTCGACATGCAATATATCGCTGGTGTTTACGATGACAAAGACAAGGATGATTTGGATCAACTTTTTCATCATCTGAACTTTGGTGAAGATATTGAGCTTTTCAGCGGCGAAATTGAAGTTAGCGAGGGTCGCGCTGTATCGGGTAGTTTCACACTACTCCATAATCGGTCAGTCGCTGAGAATGTTACTTACACCCTAGATGGAAATCTATTCAGCGGGCAGCTAAAGGTTGCGGAAGGTAAATTAGAAAGTCAGGTCCAAGTAAGTGGGCGGTCTTTGATCCATTCAGTAAACTTGACTTCGGAGGCCTTTACGCGAGGTGTATTTGGAGAGTATGGCAGGTATATAGTCTCACTAGGATTGGTTCTGTTTGCCTTCACAACAGCGGTCGCTTGGTCTTATTACGGTGATCGTGCCATGACCTATCTGTTTGGTAGTGCGTCCGTCATGCCATATCGGCTGTTCTACGTGATAGGTTTCTTTTTGGCCGCTGTCGCTGATACCTCACTGATCTGGCTGCTCTCGGCGATCACCATAGCTTTGATGACGATACCTAATCTGTTTTCAATTCTGTTTCTTCACAAGGAAATGCGCACTTCTTTGGATGATTATTGGCAGCGCTTTAGGCATGAAAATACGAAAGGTCCTCGATGATGGCTACTGGATTTGACTTAAAAAAATCGAAAGACATACCGGCGCTCAATTTGTCTGTGGAAGAATATGATCACTCTTCCGGAGCCAAGCACTTTCATTTCGCGAACGATTATGACGAAAATGTTTTCATGGTGGCTTTTCGCACTGTTCCGAATGACTCTACGGGAGTAGCACATATCCTTGAGCATACGGCGCTCTGCGGCAGCGAAAATTTTCCTGTCAGAGACCCATTTTTTACCATGACTCGGCGTTCGTTAAATACTTTCATGAACGCGTTTACCACAAGTGACTATACTGCATACCCTTTTGCCAGTCAGAATCGGAAAGATTATTTCAACCTGATGCAAGTATATCTAGATGCTGTTTTCTTCTCGCGGCTGGATCCACTGGATTTTGCTCAGGAAGGCCACCGTGTGGAGTTTGAAGTTCCTGAAGATCCAACGTCGGCTTTGCTCCACAAAGGAGTGGTGTATAACGAAATGAAAGGGGATAACAGTTCGCCGGTATCGAGGCTGTATAATGCCGTTCAATCAGAGCTCTACCCAACTTCAACTTACCACTTTAATTCTGGGGGAGACCCCCGAAATATTCCCGATCTTAGTTACGAGGAACTTCTTCAGTTTTACCAAACTCACTACCATCCCAGCAACGCAGTTTTTATGACCTTTGGCAATATCTCCGCAATTGAGCAACAGCAAAAAATAGGTGAATACGGTCTAAATCGGTTAGATCCTTCTGACGTAGCCGAGGTCCGAGTGTTGCCAGAAAACCGCTATTCAGCACCGAGAAAATTGGAGACACGATATCCGGTCGATGACAGTGACCTGAGTGCCAAGACTCACATAGTGATTGCCTGGTTGTTGGGTGCTAACACCGACCTCAAAATGCTTCTTAAAGGACATTTGCTCTCCGACGTGCTGCTTGATACCAGCGCATCTCCGCTAAGGTACAGCCTCGAGCAAACGGAATTTGCTACTGGCCTATCTCCTCTGTCTGGTTTCGAGGAAGATCATTATGAAATGAATTTTATGGTGGGGGTTCAGGGCAGCGAGCCTGAACATGCAGATGCCATTGAAGAGTTGACCTTAGAGACGTTAACTCGTGTTGCTGAGGATGGTGTACCTTTTGATCAACTTGAGGCCGTATTACACCAACTTGAGCTAAATCAAAGGGAAGTTGGGGGTGATGGAATGCCTTTTGGCCTGCAACTGATTTTCAGTTGTATGTCTGCAGCTATTCACCGAGGCGATCCGATAGCTTTGTTGGATATAGACTCAGTTTTAGCTGAGCTTCGTGAAGAAATTAGAGAGCCCGACTTTGTCGGCCAGCTCATTCAGGAATTGCTTCTTAATAATCCTCATCGCGTTCGGGTTGTCATGAAACCCAGTCAGGAATACGCGAAAGAAATGCTTGCCCAGGAGCGATCCAGACTCAACAAATTGAAAGATTCAATGTCTGATAAAGATATTCAGGCTGTGATTGATCAAACAGTAGCGCTTCAGAAACGTCAGGAAACTGAAGAAAATTTTGATGTGCTGCCTCAAGTTACGGTCGCTGATATCCCTGCTCGTAAGCATTTTACGAATGTTGAAATGCTGAACGAGAAAGGTGTGAATCTCTGTGCACAGGCGACAGGAACAAATGGTTTGTCGTATCATCAAGTTGTAAGGCCTTTGCCTGGATTGACGCTAAGTGAGATGGGATTGATTCCCATCTATTCCCAGACAGTGACTGAGGTTGGGTCAGGGGGGCGAGATTACCTGGAAACACAGAAAATTCAACATAGTCACACTGGAGGCATTTCCTGCTTTACAACGCTGCGAGGTACCCCTAACGATGCTGACCTCTTCACCAGTTTTTTAACCCTGTCTAGTCGCACATTGAATGCCAAATCTTCCGCGATGCTGTCTATTCTTCAGGAAACATCTACGAGTCCGAATTTTTCTGAGAGTAACAGGCTAAAAGATTTGATAAAGCGTATGGCACTGCGACGTGCTGAAAGCATAGCTTCTAGCGGTCATCACTATGCCATGCTAGGGGCGTCACGTAGATTTCGGCCGGTAAATGCTTTCAATGATTATCTTTCCGGGGTGGGCAGTGTCATGAGGCTGCAGCGATTAGCGGCCAATCTTGCAAACGATGATGAAATTGAAAAAATTTTTGAGCACTTGGCAAGGCTGCACACTAAGCTCTGTCAAGCTCAATTGAACCTTCTTCTCATAAGTGACACCACCTATCTTCCGGTTTTACAGGACCAGGCTTTGTCTCTGTGGAATACAGAAAAGAGAGACGATAGCCAGACTCCGGAACCGCCTGAAGCGGGCATCGACAATCCTGCATATGTTGTGACGACGGAAGTCAATCACTGCGCCGCTGCTTTCAAAACAGTGGCGGAATCTCATCCAGATGCAGCGCCGCTCAATGTATTGTCGGGTGTTTTAGGAAACAATTTTCTTCATCCAATGATTAGAGAAAAAGGCGGGGCGTATGGTGGTGGCGCAAGCCACGACAGCGCCAATGGTGTTTTTAGACTTTATTCATATCGAGATCCGAGGCTCCTGGGTACATTTGATGACTTTGCTAAGAGTGTCGAGGATCTGATGAACGGGGTGATCTCGGATGCAATGCTTGAAGAAGCTGTTCTAGGCGTCATGAGTAGTATCGATGCTCCCGGCTCACCTGCAGGGGAAGTTCGTGCTGCGTTTCATCACCTTCTTCATGGTCGTTCCGCTCACCATCGAGAAAATATGCGGCAGCGGTATCTTGAGGTCAGGCAGGATGACGTAAAGAAAGTGGCTGAAAAGTATTTGAATGTTCCAGCATCGTTAGCGGTAGTCACTAGCGAACAACGTTTGGCCGAGCTTAACGGTCAGTTTAACATTATCAAAGTTAATGAATAAGGATACAGCGATGGGATCGATTAGATTGACGGCTGCAGATGGATTTTCCCTCTCGGCCTATGAGGTCGAGCCGGAAGGGCCGACAAAAGGTTGCGTAGTCGTAATACAAGAAGTCTTTGGTGTTAATGATCATATTAGAGAAGTTTGTAATGGCTATGCTACGAAAGGTTACCATGTTGTCGCACCAGCCATTTTCGATCGTTTTGAACCAGGCGTCGAATTGGGTTACGAGCAGGAAGACATGATGCGTGGCGTAGGGATCGCGAGAGGCGAGTTGGAAATGGAAAGCACGCTTCAGGACATTCAAGCTGCTATCACCTATCTTTCTGACAAGGGAAAGGTTGCCGTTGTCGGTTATTGCTTCGGCGGTCTGATGACATGGATGGCAGCCTCTAACTTAACGGGTTTGGCCTGTGCGAGTAGTTATTATGGCGGAGGTATAATTGAAGTTAATGAACTAGAGCCTAAGGTGCCGATAATCATGCACTTCGGTGAGCTAGATGCTCATATTCCCCTGACCGATGTTAGTGAAATAGAGCAGCGTCATCCTCATGTTCCCGTCTATATCTATCAAGCTGATCATGGTTTCAATTGTGATCACCGGGCAAGTTTTGATGCAGATGCGGCTGCATTGGCAAGGCAACGTACGCTGGAATTATTTGAAGCTCATCTCATTGCCTGAGATCAGTGATCTCGCATAATGAAAAAGACGAAAGTAGGCAAGAAATTTTTGATCAAAAATCAATAAGGTAATCGTTTTCGCCGAAGCTGTTTCCAGAACGCTGATTTGACGTTTGGTTGCTTGACAATCGCTGTTCTAATCCTCATTCTGTCGGCCTTGACCACAACGCTGGAATCGAATTTTGACTAACATTTGGCATAGTGATCACGCATAAAAAACATAAAAGATTATTTCCCAGTAGGTAATAGCATGAAAAAGCACCCAATGAGACTGGGCACGTTGTTGAAAGCAGTGTGTCTGCTGTCTCTCATTAGTGCCGGCAGCGCGAACGCAGCATCCCTTGACGAGGTCCTCGGGGTCCGTTCATCAACAACTATAGATGGCGCTAAGTCCCAGGCAAAGATTGATGAATTGACAGAGCAAACTCAGGATTTGCTCACGCAGTACAAGCAGGTAATGAAAGTTGTCGATGGGCTCCGAGTCTACAATCAGCAACAACGACGTTTGATTTCCAATCAGGAAAAAGAACTTGCCGAATTGGAAGAGTCGATTGATCAGGTTACGGTGATTGAACGACAAATTGGGCCGCTTATAGAGCGTATGATCGAAAATCTCGAAAAATTCGTTGACCTCGACATTCCCTTTCTGATGGACGAAAGGCTGGAGCGTCTCGATTTTCTTCGAAATACACTTGATCGAGCGGATGTTTCCGTTGCCGAAAAGTTTAGCCAAGTACTTCAGGCTTATCAGGTTGAAAATACTTATGGAACAACAATTGAGGCCTATACCGCGAACATCGAATTAGATGGAAAGAGCCGCAATGTGGACATGCTCAAGTGGGGCCGCGTCGCTCTGGTTTTCCAAACTCCTGATGGAGAAACAACTGGAGTTTGGGATAACAAAGCTCGGCAATGGGTCATTCTCGATGATGAATTCCGAGATGGCGTGCGTGATGGCTTGCGAATAGCAAGAAAAACTCAGACGGCAGACTTAGTTCGTCTACCTGTAGCGGCCCCAGGAGAATAAGCAATGAGAAAATCAATAGCGATAATATTGACCCTCGCCATGGGTATGTCGGGTTGGGTTTTTGCGGCAGAGGAAGAGATCCCCGCAAAATCATTGGCTGAACTTCTTGAGCTGGTGAAGGAAGGAAAAGTTATAAACAAACGGACCAATGAAGAGCGGGAAAGACAGTTCCTTGCTGACAAGTCCAAGCAACAAAGCGAGCTGAACACGGCTAATCGACTTCAACGCGAAGAAGAGGCGGAGGCTGAAAGGCTGGAGAATATCTTTGAGAGAAATGAACAGGATATCGCGGCTAAGCAAGAAATCCTTTCTAAGAGGCTAGGGTCCCTTCGTGAATTGTTTGGTGTCTTACAGCAGGTAAGCGGCGACACTCAAGGGGTCTTTGAAGGGTCTATAGTTTCGGCTGAGTTGCCCGGTCGTGGTGAATGGCTTGGCGATTTCGCGCAATCGATGGGAAAGAGTTCGAAGTTGGCGACTATAGAGGAAATCGAACGTCTATGGTTTGAACTCCAGCGAGAAATGACGGAAAGCGCTAAGATTTCTCGGTTCAACGCTACCGTAATAAAAACAGATGGAGAAACTGTTCAGCAAGAAGTGGTTAGGGTGGGATCATTCAACCTCGTTAGTGACGGCGAATATGTTGGTTATGATCTCGGGACCGGCTCTATTAACGAACTAGCGCGGCAGCCTGCAGCTCGATTTGTTTCGTCCGCATCTGACCTCGCTTCATCTTCAAGTGGTTTCGTTCCGTTTGGCCTTGATCCAACACGTGGCCAGCTTCTAGCCCTTCAGGTTCAAGTGCCCACAATTGAAGAGCGCATCCAGCAGGGTGGAACACCCGGCTATGTCATTATTGCATTAGGTATTATAGCTTTGCTCCTGTCAGTGGAACGTTTCATCACATTGAATATGGTAGGGACGAAGGTGAATCGCCAGTCTTCTAACCCTGGCGTTGCTGATGAAAGTAATCCACTGGGTCGAGTGCTTCAGGTTTATCATGCCAATAAGGATATTGATTCAGAAACGCTGCAATTAAAGCTTGATGAAGCTATTCTTAAAGAGCAGCCTGCGATAAACGCCCGAATAGCGTTTATAAAAATTATATCCATGGTGGCGCCTTTGCTTGGTCTGCTCGGTACTGTTATCGGAATGATCGTGACCTTTCAGGCGATCACCCTTTTTGGTACTGGTGATCCGAAGACGATGGCTGGAGGTATATCTCAAGCACTTATTACAACAGTACTTGGTTTGACTGTCGCGATTCCTACAGTACTTTTACATTCCATTGTCGACTCACGTGCAAAAGGTATTTTGCACGTACTGACCGAACAAAGCGCGGGTCTGGTGGCGGAACACGCGGAATCTACAGGCAAGTAATACAATGGAAGCAATCTTTGTAGCCATCAGGACATTCCTGGAAGCGGGCGGTGATGTGTTATACCTCATTGCAGCGGCGACTTTCTGTATGTGGGCTCTCATTTTTGAGCGGCTCTGGTTTATCAGGACAGAACACAAGGACGATGTCTCGCAGGCTTTGAGTTATTGGGAAGGGCGAGGAGAGCGGAACTCGTGGAACGCACAGATGATCCGTTTACGATTGATCTCCGAGGTAAACTTGAGGCTAAAAGCGAACATGGGGTTTATCAAAACACTGATATCACTCTTGCCTTTGCTTGGGTTATTGGGAACTGTGACTGGAATGGTTCAAGTGTTTGAAGCAATGACCTATTCTGGTGGTAACGCCCGCTCAATGGCTGCTGGTGTTTCAGCTGCTACAATACCTACCATGTCCGGCATGGTTGCTACGTTATCCGGCGTACTTGCCAACACCTTTCTAACGTCAAAAGTTGAGACGGAGGAGAGCTACATGGAAGATACGCTGACAATGGATCACTAAAGCGCAATAACGAGTGAATTATGCGAAGGCCCTCTAAACAAACCGAAGAGAAAGTCGCAGATCTAACGCCGATGTTGGACGTGGTATTTATTATGTTGATTTTCTTTATTGTTACGGCAACTTTTATCAAAGAAACAGGGGTTGAAGTAAATCGCCCTGACACTGAAACTGCTCAGCTGAAGAAGACTGTGTCTTTGTTAGTTGGGGTTGCTCCAGACAGCGCTGTTTGGATTGACAAGAAGAAAGTAGATATTCGTAATGTTAGGCCTACTATGGAACGTTTACATGCTGAAAACCCAAAGGGCGGTCTTGTTATCCAGGCCGATGGCGAGTCAAAAGTTGAAAAGGTGTTGGCGATTATGGACGCTGCCAGAGCCATTGGTATTAATCAGGTAGCAATTGCTGGTGAGGAAAACTAAAGGGTAAATATGGTTATTAGAGTTAGCCTTTCGGTCGTTGTTGGGGTTATTGTTACGCTGGCCCTCTTCTATTTGATGCAAGCTCTTATCCAGGGCGCAGACAGTGCATTGACTGATGACAAAATTGGCAATCTGGTAGACTTTGTGCGAGTTAAGAATGATCCGGATCTACAGACGAAGAAACGAAAGCCGAAGAAGCCGCCTCCACCCGACGAGCCTCCGCCTGATGTTCCACCTCAAAATTTCAACGTCAATGTAGATCAGACTGGGTTTTCAATGCAGGGCCTCGATGCATCGGTGAACATTCAAATTGGTAGCGGTGGATTTGGTATTAGTGATGGTGAATATCTGCCTATCGTAAAGGTGCAACCCCAATACCCTCGTCGCGCACTTAGCCGAGGGATGACAGGTTGGGTAATTGTCGAATTTACGGTTACAGATCAAGGTTCTGTTAGGGATCCTGTAGTTGTTGAAAATTGCGGTTGGATCAAAAATGCTAGGAACTCAGGTGAATGTGTTGATAATCCCAACAGTGTTTTTAATAGTGCGGCGACCAAAGCTGCATTGAAGTTCAAATACAAGCCGAAGGTAATTGATGGGACTCCGGTCGAAACAGCAGGGGTTCAGAACAAGATAACGTTTGAACTGGTAGATGACTAAAGGAGAGCGTCATGAAAATGCTTAATAGACTGAGTTTTTTAGCACTTTTCTGGTCGTTACCACTTATCCTTGGGCAATTTGATGTTCACATTTCGTTAGGCGACGCAGTCTCCGCCCAGGAGAAGAAAAAAACCCGCAAAGTCCCAGCAATGCGTGAGCGGACCTATAAAAAACTGGCTGAGGCACAGATAATGATCGATCCAGAGTCTGCGCCACGAGAAGAAGGGGAGCCTCCACCTGAACCTACCGGAACTCCGAGAGATGCCATCGAACTTCTCCATAAGCTTCGTGAGAGTAGGGGGCTAAATTCTTATGAACTTGCGCAAATTTGGAACACTTTAGCATTTGCCTACTACACAATAGAGGATATGCCCAATACGATCCGTTCGTATGAAGAGATCTTAAAGCAAGGCACAATCACAGAAGCGCTAGAGATGTCCGCGCTGCGAGCGCTTTTCCAGCTCTACTATGCTGAGGAAAATTATCGATTGGCCATAAATTATATTGATAGATGGCAAGCCTTGCAGGCAGCGCCTGATGCAGGTGTCACGTTCATTAAGGCTACAGCCTACTATCAACTTGATGATTTCCGTGAGTCATTAAGATGGGCGATACGTGTTGAAGAGATTGCCACTGAGCAGCAAAAAGAAATCAAAGAAAATTGGTGGTACCTTCAGGTCGTTCTCTACAACGAGCTTCAGGATTCAGACAACGTAATCCGCGTCCTAGAAACTCTCATCGCCTACTACCCTAAAAAGCAGTACTGGATGTATCTAGCAGGTATGTATAGTGAAAAGGAGTGGGATGATAAGTCGCTATCAGCTTATTACGCTGCTTACATGCAGGGCTTCCTCGCCAAGGAATCTGAAGTTGTCATGCTTTCGCAACGGTTACTAGGTTCTTCTGTTCCTTATGAAGCGTCGCAAATTTTAGAGAAAGGTTTCAAGGACGGCCTGATCGAGGAGAATGAAAAGAATCTAACGCTTCTGGCAACTGCCTATACTATGTCTCAGGAAACGGATAGCGCAATAGACGCCTGGCGTGATGCGACTCGTTTTGCTGAAAACGGTGATCTCCACTATCGACTCGCCCAAGCACTTGCACAGGAGGATCGACATAAGGAAGCAGTGGATGCATATAGCGCTGCTCAGAAAAAGGGTGAAACAGATGATCCTGATGATATTGCCTTTTGGAAAGGTATATCTCTTATGCAGCTAGAGAGATGGGACGCAGCAACGCGATCTTTTCGAAATGCCGCGAAGCTTGGCGATAAACGAATGAAAAAGCAGACTAGGCAGTATATTCGTTATATCGCGGGTGAAAAACGTAGAGAAGAAGAGCTTCGGAAGATGTTAGAGGACGTCTAGGAGAGCAGCAACCCTACTCTTCCTAGCAGGGATTCTATTTTCACCCTTTAAATTGACTCTTCTCTACTTTCGTCAATTTACGCCTAGCCATTTTTTTCTCTGTTCGGATCGAGGCTTTTTCTTGCGCATCCATACTAGAAACCTCCTTTTCAAGCTTTTTATAATTCTCTAGCCTGCTTAACTCTAGGCGACCTTCGTCAATTGCCTGGACAACGGCACAGTTCGGCTCATTTACGTGCAAACAATCCGAAAACTTACAATTTACTGCCAGTGCAAAAATATCGTCAAAATTTCGCTTTAACGATTCGCGATCCGTCCATATTTTTAGTTCCCTCATGCCCGGTGTGTCGATGATGAGCCCACCCTGAGGCAGCTGGACCAATTCTTTGAAGGTTGTTGTATGTCGACCCCGGCTGTCTTGCCCTCTGACAGTACCCGTCGCGAACCGATGTTGACCTAGTAATGCGTTCACTATGGTCGATTTTCCAACACCTGAAGAGCCAATAAGTGCGCAGGTTGTACCGGCGTTAATGTATTGATGAATCTCTTTTAGCTCATTGTCTTCCTTCGCGCTAATTAAATGATAGGGCGTGTTCTTTACAACTGGTGCCAACTTGGCTTCGTGCATTTGGTGGTCTACACAAATATCAGCCTTATTGAGCAGAACAACGGGCCGCGCTCCACTGTCCTGGGTGAGCAGCAGATAACGTTCTATTCTTCTCGGGTTAAAGTCTCCATCTAATCCCGCTACTATAAAAATGACATCGATATTAGCCGCTACCACTTGCTCGTCAACTATTTCGCCAGCTTCTTGGCGTGAGAATCGGCTCTTGCGCTCAAGGCGTCTCTCTATCTGCAATGTATGTGCTTCGCCACCAGCAATTGGTGAAGTAAGAACCCAGTCACCGACAGTTGGTAAATCTGCCTTCGAATAGGCAGCGTGTCTCAGACGCCCGGGCAAAATCCCTTGGAAAATGCCATTGTCACTGATCATATGATATTGGTTGATGTCCTGACGGTAGACACGGGCAGGCATATATGCAGCCTCATAGGCCTCAATCTGCTCCTCGAAGAAGTGGCCCCATCCAAGTTCTGACAATGTCATGCGGCAAGTTTATGTGTTGTGCATGTATCAGGCAATTCAAGTTTTCAATGAGTTGTATGCCCAATCTAGCCAGGGCAGAAGTGCTTGTACATCACTGGTTTCAACGGTCGCTCCTCCCCAGATTCGAAGTCCTGGCGGTGCATCTCGGTAACCAGCAATATCATACGCAACATTTTCTCTCTCTAGCTTAGAAGCTAGCGTTTTTATTAATTGAAGCTGTTCATCTTCCGGTTTGTCAGTAAACCAAGTGTCGATGACTTTTAAGCAGATAGATGTTGAAGACCGTGTTGTTTCTTCGCAAGCGAGGAAATCAGCCCATCCGCTTTTCTCTGTCCATTGGGCGACAGTATTCAGATTATTCTTGGATCTCTGAATGAGCGAGCCAAGACCTCCGATCGATCGGGCCCAGGCGAGGGCATCCAATTGATCTTCCACAGCAAGCATAGACGGTGTATTGATAGTCGCGCCTTGAAACAGATCCAGGCTGAGTTTGCCTTTTTTTACTAATCTGAAGATTTTGGGTAGCGGCCAAGATGGTGTGAAGGTTTCCAATCGCTGAACAGCGCGAGGAGAAAGTGCGAGCATGCCATGAGCGGCCTCACCGCCCATAACTTTTTGCCAGCTCCACGTAACAGCGTCGAGTTTAGGCCAGTCTAGAGACATGGCAAAAACTGCAGAGGTCGCGTCGCAAAAGGTGAGCCCTTCGCGCTCCTCGGCAATCCAATTTGCATTCGGCACGCAAACACCTGATGTCGTGCCGTTCCACGTAAAAACGACGTCACGCTTAACAGTGTCTGCTTCAGTTAAATCTGGGATAGCCCCATAACTTGCTGAAATATGGCGTATATCGCTTAACCTCAATTGATCTCGGATGTCAGTCAGCCAGCCAGCACCAAAACTCTCCCAACTCAGAATGTCGACACCACGCTGCCCCAGCATTGTCCACATCGCCATTTCGAAAGCGCCTGTGTCTGATGCAGGTACAATTCCCACTAAGTAATCGTCTGGGATACCAAGGATTTCTCGACTGTCATCGATTACTTTTTGTAAACGGCTTTTTGGCTGGTTAGCGCGATGTGACCTACCGAGCGACAGTGTCTCGAGATGCCCGATATCCCAACCTGGTCGCTTAGCAGTCGGGCCCGATGAAAATCTGGGATTGAGAGGTTTGGTCTTAGGAGCGTTTTGCATTCGATCTTGGTTCTAGGAAAGGGCGCAATTTGCGGATTTCAGGCTTGTATGTCAAGTTGCGCGGATTATTTGTTCGGACATGGCAATGAGATTTTCCAGAGAGTATCAGGTGGCCGCGTTAATGGCGGCATCGGCGATGTTCACGCTGGCAGGGTATGAATTCATCAGGTCATCTTCAACTGTCTTATTTAAGGCTGCTTATGGGGCTGAGAATCTGCCATTGGTTATGGCTGCGATGCCCTTGGTGGTATTCGCGGGGGTTGCTCTTTATGGATGGATACTTAGTCGCTTAGGGCCAAGACGCACTCTTTTAGTTACGTCTGTAGCATCAGCTTTGAGCATATTAGCGTCATTCTTAATCCTTAGGACCGGTAATCGTGAGATTACAGCAGTTCTTTTCCTCTTCAAGGAATTCTACATAGTTCTTCTTATCGAGCAATATTGGAGCTATATAAATTCATCGCTGAGTCCGAATTCGGCTCGGCGCGCGAACGGACCAATTACTGGTATAGCCGGATTCGGTGGTGCTATTGGAGGTTGGCTCGTTGCCAACTTTGCGCAGAGCGCGGGGACAGAGATAATGGTGTTATTCTCAGCAATTGCATTATTACCAGCAGCCCTGCTTGCTGATTTAACTTATCGACTTTTTGGAGAACCTGAACAGTCGCCCAAGGACAGCAGCAAAGGTCACCTAGCTTTATCGCTATTTAAAGAAAATCCTGTGTTAATCAGCCTTATTTCAATAGTACTATCTTCACAGATCATTGGCGCAGTCCTGGATTTTAAGTTTCAATCGTTACTATCGATTCAATTTGCAGGCCGGTTAGATGAAGAGACAGCATTTCAGGGCTGGTTTTGGGGCACCCTCAATAGCTTAGTACTAATCCTTCAATTCGTCGTGACGCCTCTTTTGTTGAATTTCGTCAATATTCGTTTCGTGCATCTCATGATGCCTCTTGTTCACCTGTTTGCGATTGTAATGGCAATTGTCGAGCCGTCTGTCTTTACCGTTGGTCTCGCTTTCTTCCTTTTCAAAGCATTTGATTATTCCGTTTTCCGAGCAGCCAAAGAATTATTGTATGTACCTTTGGGATTCGATGAGCGTTATAGGGCTAAGGAAGTTATCGACGTTTTCGGATACAGAACCGGTAAAGGTGGCTCGAGTGCCGTGATCGCTCTGCTACAAAAAGCGGGGCTGGTAGTGAACAATTACTATTTGGCTATTGGATTAGCCTTTGCTTTCCTTTGGTTTATTCTGGTACTTCCATTGACGAAAAGTCAGTCAATGCCTGATAAAGTTGACACATTTAATTAAAGGCTGGTCAATAATGAACCTGGAAAAAGTAGTATTTGCTTTCACGCTGATTTTAGCTGCTTCAGTAAATTTTGGCTTTTATCTTGGTGAAATAGGTAATCCGTTGCATCACCATGTTTATGGGTTATACGCGGCAATATTTTTCAATGCTATGGCGGTAGTTCTCAAATTTGGTGATCGTTCGCAGATAGGAACAGTTCTAATGGCAAGCAGTATCGTTGCCGTTCTGCAACTTGTGATGGCCGCTACAATATGGGGTTATTCTGTTCACGTGGTTGAGACTGGTTTAGTCGAGAGTGTGGTTGCTACTATCGTGTCATTGTCTGGCGGGGTCGTGCTGGCGAACGTTTTCTCACTAATACTTGTGATGGTTGAAGTAGTAATCTTAAGACGCTGATCATGAATAGAGTTTTCTTTCTGGTCCTGCGTCAGATGCGGGTACCGCTATTGTTGCTGTCTGTTGTCTACGCTGTCGCTACCATCGGCCTGACGCTCATTCCAGGGACTAATGACACTGGAGATTCGCGGTATCTAGATTTTTTCCATGCTTTTTATTTCGTGTCTTTTATGGGGACGACAACGGGCTTTGGAGAGATACCCTATCCTTTTTCTGAAGGTCAGCGGATGTGGGCGCTACTATTTATATATATTTCTGTCGCAACCTGGGTATATACGATAGGGCGACTCATAGCTGTCCTGTCGAGTGACACGTTGAAGCAAGCAATTACCGCTTACCAGTTTTCACGACAGGTAAGTAGGATTCGCGAACCGTTTGCTCTTGTCTGCGGGTATGGTGACGCTGGAAGTAAGCTGATTGATGCTATGCGACGACGCAGGATGCTTTCAACTGTGGTAGAAATTCAGCAGGCCAGGTTGGATTACCTGGTTTTGAGCGACGCAGAAATCACAGTGCCTGCTTTATGTGCAGATGCAGGTATTCCAGAAAATTTGGTGGTGGCGGGAATCTGCCATCCAATGTGCCGTCATGTTGTGGCTTTGACTGACGACAACGCCGTAAACTTGCATATTGCTATCACCGCCAAAGTTCTCAACCCTGACCTTAGTGTCATCAGTCGTGCCAATGCACATGATATAGAAGCTAATATGGCGTCCTTTGGCACGGAGCATATAATCGATCCTTTCGATTCTTTTGCTCAGGATCTTGGCCAAGCGACTTACGCTCCATATCAGTTTTTGTTGAGCTTATGGTTACGAAGCGAGCCGGGAGATCAATTATCGGAAGCACAGAAGGTCCCATCGGGTACTTGGATTGTTTGTGGCTATGGCCGATTTGGTCAAGCAATACATAATGAGATGGTAGACCAGGGTTTGACGGTTAAGGTAGTCGAGATCAAACCAAATATTCCCGAATTAGCCCCAGATGCTATCATTGGGGACGGAACGCTTGCCGAAACTCTGCATCGAGCTGACATTGATTCATCAGTTGGCATTATTGCGGGCACAGATGACGATTCTAATAATCTCTCTATCATCGTAACGGCTAAAGCACTCAATCCTGAGCTTTTCGTTATCGTCCGGCAGAACGAACAAGCTAATGGCCCTTTGTTTGAGGCGTCGAAGGCAAATGTGGCAATGGAAGCTAGTGGCGTTATTGCACGCAAGATCAAATCCATTTTGACCAACCGCTCCATAGACGAGTTTCTAAGCCTAGCTCGTGCAAGTGATGATCAGTGGGCCCGGGTTCTTACGAGCCGGATTCGACAGTTGAGTCAAGATATATACCAAGGTGAGCATTTACTCCCTGACATCTGGGAGATTTTGGTTAGTGATGACGAATCACCAGCTGTTTCGCATGCCCTAAGGCAAGGGGCGAGAGTCAGAATAAGTCACATGTTGAAAGATCACGCTGATCGGAACGATTTACTCCCAGCAATTGCTTTATTTTATTCCGGTGACACCGGTGCCTTTTGCCTGCCTCCAGTGCATACATTGCTAAACGAAGGAGACAAACTACTCTTCATTGGCAGTTCCTCAGCACGTTGGAAGATGGGATGGACCCAAAATAACGATCAGTCACTGGAGTATGTGTTATCTGGAGAAACGGAACCGAGAACGCTGCTTGGCAGATGGATGTCTTGTTTGGGGCTCTAAAGTTCCTCTTCCGTGTTGAAATTCACTATTTTCCCGGCGATATTAAATTAGAAATACTTTTACTATGACTATGCTGGTCGGCGTCAACTTTTATAAGGTGAGTTTCTGTATGTTCGCCTATTCCATGAGAAAGCCAACACTCCCATGATGAGATTGGAGGCTGCTGCCGCGAGAAAAATGCCGGTAATGCCAAGGGCCCACTTGCCTAAAAGCGCCAAAGGGATGTATAGCGCAAACATTCTGATAAGGGACATAATGGTTGAAGATACAGGTTTACCGAGTGAATTGAAGATAGCGCTGGCCATCATTAAAATTCCCCAAGTGCCATAGCTAAGAGGAACGAGTAATAGATAAAGCGAGGCGACCTGGATTACCGCTTCATTTTCATCGAATAAAGCTGCGACATCCGTCCCGAAAAGTAAAAGCAGTATCGCAACGATCGCCCCCCAGATAACAGAATACTTAAACGACCAGATCATGGCCGCATTGGCTCGATCGCGCCGTTCGGCCCCCCAGTTCTGTCCAACGAATGGGCCAATGCTTGCCGATAAAGCAAATAGTGGAATAACAAATAGCCCTTCGATTCGGGATGCTATACCAAAGCCAGCTACGGTTTCTTGGCTGAAGCTGGCAAGTAAGCTTACTACGATAGCGGATGAAATCGGGCCGATAAGGTTGGTGGCAGTGGCTGGGACACTGACCATCATTATTTTTCTCCAGGAGGTAAGTACTGCCTGAAGGCTTATGCGCGTATAGCTAAGAAGTTTTTCTCGCTTCGCCAAAACATAGAGAGTAATAATAAAAACTATTACTCGCGCGATTAGATTTGCCCATGCAGCACCTTCCAGGCCTAGCGCAGGTGCCCACAACAAACCGAATATCAAAAAGGGACCCAGAATCATATGCAATATTGAACCCGAAACCATTATCGTGCCCGATATGCTGGCATCGCCCGTTGCCCGCAGAGCATTTGCACCAACGGAAGGCACGGCGAGGAAAACGAGTGAAAGATAATAGACAGACATGTAGTCTATTATCAGTGGCAAGGTTGTTTCGTCTGCGCCAAGCAGGGTAAATAGCGGTTCGATTGTAAACCAGCCCAGGATCGATACGAGTGTCATAACAAGTGCTACTAGAGAGAGTCCATCGCTGGCTAGCCGCTTTACCTCAGTCTGATTGCCACCGCCTACAGTTCTCGCTAGGACTGATGAAACACCAATAGAGATACCAAGAGAAAGTGACATCACTGCACTCGTTACGGGGAAGGTAAAGCTGTAAGCAGCGAGTTCTTCTGTTCCTACCTGTGCTAAAAAAAACGCCTCTAAAATACCAGCGACAATACTGGCGCTGATACCAAGGATCATAGGTGCTGTTAAGCGTATTAAGCCATGACCGATTGGCCCTTGGACGAGTTTGGCGTTAGCCGACTCAGCATCTCTCATGCAGTCAGACTGTGTCGGCTGATCGGTAAATCAGCGCTGATAAGGTTTGGATCGTAAGGTGTTAGCTGATAGACGTGGTAATTGAGCCAGTTATTGAAAAGCAAATTACCATGACTCTTCCAAGTAACGATTGGGTCTTTTTCTGGATCATCATTAGGGAAATAGTTTTTAGGTATTTCCGGTTTTATACCAGCTTCCAAATCTCTTTGATATTCGTCTTTTAGGCAGTTCGGTTCGTATTCAGAGTGGCCGGTCACGAAAAGGTGTCGACCGTTTTTGCTCGCCCAAATGTAAGGGCCAGCAATGTCAGAATCTGCGATCAACACAAGCTCAGGGATTTCTAAGAGTTCTTCTCTGGGTACTTCAGCATAGCGTGAATGAGGTGCATCAAATACATCGTCAAAGCCTCTGGCGATCTGTGCGTAGGGGGCCACGAGTTTGTGAGGATAAACTCCGCTAATCTTATTCTTCAATACCCTTTTTTCTACTCCGTAAAGATGATGCATGGCGGCTTGCACTGCCCAACAGAGAAACATTACCGACGTTACGTTGGTCATTGACCAATCTAGAATTTTTTTCATGTCGTCCCAAAACTTAACCTCAGTAAATGGAACCTGACCCAGAGGAGCACCTGTTATAATAAAGCCATCGTACTTCTCGTCCTTGATTTGATCGAAGTCCTTATAAAAATTGTCCATGTGTTCAATTGGCGTGTGCTTTGATGGCTTGTCGCTGATACGCAGAAGTTCAACATCGACCTGAAGGGGAGAGTTGGATAGCATTCTCAGCAAATGAATTTCAGTTTCTATTTTTTTCGGCATCAGATTTAGCAGCAGCATCCGAATGGGACGGATGTCCTGGTGACTTGCGGAACTATCGGTCATACAAAAAATGTTCTCACGGCTAAGAACCTCAAGCGCGGGCAGGCCATCGGGCATTTTAAGTGGCATCACTTTTCCTCGGCAAAAAAAAACCTACTCAGCTTGCTGCTAAAGTAGGTCTTCTCTTTAGCTGTATTTTTACAGCGCCCGCAAGCTGGTCACAAATCGGCGCGATCGAAGTCTACTGCGTTTTAGGGCCAATCGCTACTGCCGAAAGACTGTTGCAGGCGTTGCATACCATTGATCCAACGATCGTAATCGCTGGCTTTCCGTTCAATATATTTTTGGACTTCCTGATGTGGTAATACCAAAAACTGTTCGGCTTTTATTGTTTCGACCACTGATTCGCAGAGAACCGAAGGTTCCATCAAACCATCGATGCTTGCAACGCCATCAGGGTTATCTGCAGTCATGGCTGTGCGAACAGCTTGAGGGCATAAACAGGATACTTTAATGCCGCGGTCGGCGTAAGTTATAGCCAGCCATTCGGCAAAACTGACCGCCGCATGCTTGGTTACGGCATATGGAGCAGATCCAATTTGTGTGAGCAGGCCTGCCGCCGATGCGGTATTTAGAAGATATCCGAAACCACGCTTTACCATTGCAGGTAGCGCTGCTCTGGCTGCATATACATGCGCCATCACATTTATCTCCCAAATCCTCTGCCATTCTTCATTGGCTGCCTCAGGGCCGCCACCGACCCCGATGCCAGCGTTGCTGCATAACAGGTCGATCTGCTTATATTTTTCTTCCGCGGTTGTTATGAGTTTGATTACATCTTTTTCTAAAGCGACGTTGGTAACGACAGGATGTGCTCCTGTCTCTTTAGCAACGGCATGTAACCCCTCTTCGTTCAGGTCAGCGATGATCAGTTGACGGGCGCCTTCGATTTTAAAACGCCGGGCCATTTCTCGGCCGATGCCACTTGCAGCTCCAGTAATGACGATAACTTTGTCTTGAAGATCCATAAATACCTCTGCTTTTGAACTTTAAATGCCGTCGCCGTTTTGGTTTCACGCCACCTCTCGGATGGACGAACGTATGATTTCAAAGATCTCTAAGATCTGAGACTCTGTGACTATTAGCGGTGGCGAAAGCACAACGATATCGCCGATAGTTCTGACCCACGCTCCTTTTTCATAACAACGCTTGCCAACTTCAGCGCCGCGTTGCATGGGGGCTTCTTCTCTTGGCGCCAGTTCTATAGCGCCGATCAGGGGAATTCCTCGCGCATCAATAACATTAGGCTCTCCAGCGAAACTCATTAGTTCATCCAGCCAGGTCGCTTCCAACCTATTAGCCCGATGAAATAGACTCTCTGTCTCATAGATATCTAGTGTTGCCATACCCGCTGCGCAAGCAACCGGGTGCCCGGAATAGGTGTAGCCATGATTAAGTTCGACACCTGGTGATTCGATTTCCATAAATGTGTTGTAAACATCATCTGACACAAACACACCGCCCAGAGGAATGGTTGCATTGCTAATCCCTTTGGCCGTGGTGATGATGTCCGGTAGAACATCGAACTTCTCGGCAGCCGAAGCAGCCCCAAGCCGACCGAAGCCCGTAATAACCTCGTCGAAAATCAGTAAAATGTCGTTTTGCTTACATATGTCTCTCAAGCGCTGCAGATAGCCTTGCGGTGGTAAAATGACGCCGCCCGCGCCCGAAACAGGTTCGACGATCAAAGCGGCTATATTATCGGCACCATGTAAGTCGACCAGTCGCTGTAGATCTTCGGCAAATTCAACGCCGTGTTCTGGCAGTCCTCGAGAAAAGGCGTTACGTTCAAGGTCTAGGGTATGACGGATATGATCAGTGCCGGGCAGAAGCTGCCCAAAGCTTTGTCGGTTTTTTACCAATCCTCCTACTGATATGCCCCCGAAACCCATTCCATGATAAGCACGTTCGCGCCCGATTAGACGTTGCTTTGAACCCTTACCTTTGTGCTGATGGTAAGCCAATGCAATTTTTAGGGCAGTATCAACGGACTCAGACCCGGAATTTGTCAAAAAGACATGATTCAGAGGGTCGGGGAAATGTGCGACAAGCCTTGATGCAAAGTTAAATGCATAAGGATGTCCGCTGTTAAAGCTGTGAGCAAAATCCAACTTAGACAGTTGGTCAGCGATTGCAGCGTTAATTGTCGGTCGATGATGACCTGCATTTACGCACCACAAGCCTGCGGAAACATCGAGTAGTTTATTGTCATCTGAGTCATGGTAATACATACCATCAGCGGATACGATGAACCTAGGATTGTCCTTGAAATCTCGGGATGCAGTAAATGGCATCCAGTAACTTTCTAGATCGTTTGGCACTAGATTGTGATCGAGCTGCGACATTATTCTCCCTAATTCATATTAAAATATATTGACTGTCTAATAGGTGTCTTCTTGTTATTTTCAATTGAACCTTTTCCATCTAGATTTTTCTGAACTTAACCATTCAATTTATAAGCGTTATACAGTTCTAAGAGTTCACTGGGGCTCCCTAGTATGTGATTGGCTCCATTGTTTTCAAGTTCCTCTCTATCCCTGAATCCCCACAATACGCCTATTCCCGTCATACCGCTTCGTTGAGCTGTCAACATATCAGTCGACGTGTCGCCGATCATCCAAAGTTGGTCGGTTGTTGTACCTAGGCGTGCAGCGATATGAAGTGCTCCCGACGGGTCTGGCTTGTGTAAAATAGTGCTGGACGAGCCAACCACAACTGTAAATCGGTTGGGGAAGAAATGTTCAATGCACTTTTGCGTAAAGAGATCGTCCTTGTTTGATAAAACAGCCAAGGGTAATTGACCTTTTAGTTTACGAAGGGTGTTAGTAATGTCTTTGTATATGGTCGCTTCATACCATGATTCGTCGTAATCCTCTCTGAAGAGCTGGAGGCACTTCTCGACTTCAGAATCATGTCGGCTACCGAGAGGTAGCGCTCTTAGTGCTGCAGTTCTTGCGCCGTCTCCGATTATATGACGGTACTCATTTACTGGGTGAACCGGATGATTCAATTCTATCAGTGCTCGATTAAAAGCACTGGCCAGACTGGCTAACGTGTCCAGTAGGGTCCCATCGAGATCAAAGATTATTCCTCGTGGTCTTTTCATGACAAAAGTTCTAGTTGCAGTTTGACGAGTCGATCATGTTGTACCATTTCGTTGCGGCCGACCAAATGACGTAATCTATTAAGGTGATTGCGCTCAGTTGAAAAGGGTATTGGTTCATTTGCTGTTAGCATTGGGTCGGGATTCAGTAATGCGTAATAGCCCATAGCGTCGGAAAGCAGGCTGTAACAGGTGAGCTGATTGCTGTTGCATTTTAGGGCGATGTGCAGGTCAGCAGATTCGTTTCTCTGCAGATAGAGCGATTCCAGCGCTTCTAACTGGATATTTAATTCCCCTACCTGGGAGACTGGTATCGATCCCCAGTAATCGTTCATAGTTGTAATGTGTCGCAACGTAGAGCGCAGCTCGTAAAGTTGGTACAGTGGAGAAAAGCCCATCGCAAGTTCTTGATCGATCGACTTTCCAGACGCAATTTCTAAATGCTCGTCAAAGATGGCTATACATATTGAATCTTGTTTGATAACCAATTGAGCGCCGGAAATCTGCCGACTTAATGTGTTTAGTAAGTTGGGTCGGTTTGTTCGAATCAGTAATGGAGCGATCAGTGTCAGGCTTTCTGGGAAGAGTGGGCAGCCGTTCTCAATGAGCCGTCTAACGAAGGCCAGCTTTATCTCTCTCCGCCACTCAAAGCCACCGTATTCTTTGGGCCAATCGAGAGGATAGAGTTTTGTTTCGATTAACTTCTGCCACTGCAAGTCGGTCAGATCGCTTGCTTTCTCGAAAAAACGTTCAATATCAGTAATCAATTTCAGGCTGTTCCTTTTAGGTTGCGAGCTCGCGAGATAAGATTCATGAAGAGGTTCGGTTCTTGGCAAATTCGATGCTGGTCTCAAAGAAGAACGAAAGGACCATCTCCGACACGCGTTTTAATGTTCGCGGCCCATTAGCTTTGAGAGTTCATACGCTTCGAGGCTCCACCCTTAATATTGTGATGATCATTCCTGTTTAATATTTTGAGACCAAGTCATTGCCTAAGCGGTGCCAATCAACATGCCAAAGGCGAAGTTATTCTGCTCTTTCTAGCATCTGTGTAAATCTTATTCATCATGCGGTCTTGTGGCCAGCAGATGTTCCTTTGCTGCGTTGATTTTAGCTGCTAGAAAAGTTGAACCGCCACGGTCTGGATGCATCTTCTGCATCATCCTACGATGCGCGAAAATTACATCCTCTCTTGATGCGCTCGTTTCAAGTCCCAGTATGTCAAGAGCCTGCGCTTCATCCATGTCGCTATCGGAAGTCGACGGCGGCTTGTTGAAGTCGGCTTGGGATTGCCAGTCAGGATGTTCACGCTCTAAGTAGGCGATTAGAAGATTCATCGAATCCTGGTCGCCCTGAATCTCCTTTAGTAGTCCTATCAATTGAGCTAGCTCCAGTTGCGAGAGCTTGGTATCCCTATACTGGCCATCAAGAACGGTACCATTCATGAGACCAGTGTCATGGAACAAAACCATGTGTAGGTATTTTGAACGAATTTCACTCGTGCGAGGCATGTTGGACGTTCCAGAAGTATACCTACCCGCTCCAAGACCCATGTTTTTCAAAAATTTAAACATTGCAGCGAACTGAGCGCCGCGTGTGACCAGTGACATGACTCGCATTAGAAAAGGTAGTGCTGCACCAAGCAAAGCCGCGACTGGATGTAGTCGACCTGTAAACCCTAGATACAGCAACAAAAGGCCGGCGAGTGAAGCGATGTATATTGCAAAGAATTGTTTAACTGTCAGATTTTTTTTTGCGAATATGCCACGCAGAGCCACGTAAACCAGGAAAGCAACAATAAACAGAATGATAAGCCGTACCAAACTCAGTTCCTCAGCTGTTGTGTTAATAGTCTGGGGCGCTGAGACACTTTTTCAAATCGTTCAAGGGCCGCTCTTCCGCCTGTAGCATAAACTGCTACCGCAGACAGTAATTCCCGCAGTTGCGATGCGCTGGCTAAGTTGAAAGGCGCGAAAGCCCCATTAGATAGTTGGGCCATCTGTTTGAAGATTGATTGAACACTCGGATTAACACCTTCTTGAAACATGAAAAGTGGTATGCCAAGCACTCCTAACTGGCCTGCTAGGTGACAAAGATCATCGGGGTTTTCCTCAACGGCGTCACCAACAAAAATAATTGCCTTTAGGGGGTTCTGACCGTGTTCTTGCTGCGCGTGTCGGAGAACTCGTCCGATTTGTGTGTGACCTCCAAGGCAACGGACGTGAGTCATTTCATCCAGCAACTCCGCAGCTGAGGCGCACCAACGTCCTGCTCTGAAATGACTAAAACCACCGTAATGACAAAGCTGGACATGTAATTCACCCAGATCACTGGTTGCCGTAAACATCTGACCCTGCAGGTGGCAAGCATGATCCCAGCTGGGCTCGCGACTTGCCGTAGCATCCATTGCGAACAGCAAACGACTAGTGCCTCCTGAAGTCAGAGCAGGAGTATTAGCAACTTTTTTAAGGAAGTCGTCCACGTCTGATCGACTAGATAAATTATTAGTTTGGTTTTCGGTTGTTGGAGGTGCGCGTTTTGTCATAGGCTTAAGCCTTCGAGGCGGAAGAGCTGAGATTTTTTAGAGATGTGTTTTTCATAATTTAAGTTTAACCTTTTCCAGATAATCTTGGAGGATAGTCTGCATTGAGCAAACTTGTTGTCGCAATTTCTAGTAGTGCCTTGTTTGACTTACGTGAAAGCGATCATGTGTATCGAAACGAAGGGATCTCTGCTTACGCGCAGTACCAGATCTCTCAGGAGGATGAGCCTCTAGCCCCAGGGGACGCATTTCATCTGGTAAAAAAGCTTCTAAACATAAATAGTCGGTTAGACCGATTCGAAAGGGTAGAGGTCATCCTTCTATCTAGAAATACGGCGGATACTGGCCTACGGGTATTCAAGTCTATTCAACACCATCAATTACCCATCAGAAGAGCTGCATTTACAGGTGGCGCGGCCCCTTATCGCTACATGCTACCATTTGGTTGTCA
>MDSZ01213276.1_pt1 | contig 36253 bp, 41 predicted proteins | sample 811201 | NCBI WGS metagenome assembly MDSZ01 (sample SAMN05326647, study PRJNA326480) | marine metagenome | isolation source: seawater | place: Indian Ocean: North | collected 2010
AGGAATTCTTACTAACCTTCATCAACTCGCCAAAACAGGATAGCCCTATGTCAAACGTAACTGCATTAAAACAACCAACTGCTGAACGCCCTATTGCACTATTGCTCAGTCAACTCGACGCTTTAACTAATAAGAAAAAACAGTGTCAAGCAGAGCTAAAAAATATCGAAGCTGAAATAACTGGAATCCAAAGTGAAATCCAAGACTACATGGAACGCAGTGATCTTAAAGAAATATCCAGTCAACAGGGCGGTAAAGCCGTAATGAACACCAAAACTATTTACGCTTTTGAAAGTCCTGAAACTAAAAATGACTTCTTCAAGTTTGCTTTCGAAAACGAATATTACCAACTGCTTTATCAACGACCCGGTCAAAAGGCTTGCGAAGAACTTATTGCAGAAGGTATGACAATCCCCGGCATTAAAACCGTGGAGAAGATCGAGATTCAATATAAACCACAGTAATAAGGAGGTGTTTGGACTATTGTATGGCTAGTCCACCTAACTAAAATTTATTAAATATTTCATTATTTCCGAGGTAAAATAATTATGCCAGCGAATACTGCGGTAGCAAAAAAGAGCAAAGAAGCATTACCTGCTCATTTAAAATCAACCCCAATGGGTAACGAAAGTGCTGAAACTATTCAGTCTATTCCTTACCTTAAACTTCTTGCAGACATAAGCCCAGAGCTTAAAGAAAGGAATGAAAAATTTATACCTGGTGCTAAAGAAGGTTACTTTGTTAACAGTGTAACAAAAGAAGTCTACGGCCCATCTGTAGAAGTCGTCTGTTGCTATACTCGATCTAGCTTTAAAGTCTGGACTAAGTTCGAGCACGGTGGTGGTTTCATGGGATCATTTAAAACTGAAGTGGAAGCGCAACAGTTTGCTAATGCTCAACCCGAACCTGCCAAATTGGAAATTAAAGACACTGACGATCACGCTTTATTAATCAATGGTCAACCTGTCTTATTTTCAGTTCACGGTGCTAAACTCTGGAACTCACGTTCGTGGAACAAAGTGCTAGGTGAAACTGGTCTGTCCCGTTGGGCAAAACCTTGGTTGCTTGAAGCTGAACTCCAAACTTCTAAATCGTCTGGTAAAGATTACTGGCGTTTTAAAGTTCCCACAGAGCAACCCAAGTATGTGTCAGAGGAGATAGCAGAAGCTGCTGAAGCACTCTATTTGGCGCAGAAAGCTAGAGAAACTGAAACTACTCAGTAAGGAGTTATTCTAGCGGTAGAGTGTATTGAACGAGCATTCGTTCGTTAAATCAGTTCATCGGAAATTACCGAGGAGCATTTATCGCTGGAAAATTCACGACAGCTTTACCGGAGGAGTGCCAGATGCAATGTATGCTGGCCCTTCCGGTATGTTGTTTGTTGAATATAAGTATCTGAAAAAACTACCAAAAAAAGATACTACTGTTATTACTACTGGATTATCCGCGTTACAACTTAACTGGCTTAATCAAATGATGGGTTACGGACACCTTTGCGTAGTTGCTATTGGTTCATCGAGAGGCATTTTTGTAATTAGCGATACTAATACCTTGAATGAAAATATTAGTAATGCTAAATTTCAGTCCCTTTTAATTTCTTTAGATGAATTTATAGCCTATATATGCAATACGGTAAATGCCAATGATACGTCCAACACCAGCCGAAAATTTCAGACGAATTTGGAATCAAAAAAAGCGTGAGTTAAACCTTACTCAAACGCAAGCAGCAGAAAAATTAGGTTGGACGCAGGGTGCTTTTTCTCAATACCTAAATAATCTTACAGACTTAGGGCCAACAACTGTCTTAAAACTTGCTAATTTTTTAGGAGTTCCACCAACTGATATTGACCCTTCACTAAAAGAAATACTTCCTAAAAAAATAGAATATCCAATACGTCAAACAGCCACAGGCAAACCCAGAGAAAGCGACACTATTCGTTTTTTACAACCTGCTGACAAAGATATGTTTGTTATCTACCTTGATAAAGCAATCAAAGTAGAACTCTATGAATTAAAAGCAGGTATTGACATCAAATGGCTTGAAGAAGGATCACAAGATCAAAGAATGCCACAGTATTCATCATTAGTTTGTACAGAAGCCTATGACCGTCAGATTGGCACTCGATCTGACCATTACCAATCAACCCAACATGGTTTGTGGGTTGTCAAATTTAAAAATAGTGAAGCAATACGTATTTTTCGAAGTGTTGAACCCCCTGTATTACGGAATATGGAGTATGTAGCAAAAATACTATCCGTGTATTTAGTTTAATAAGGAGTAATAACATGCCAGAACAACGACTAATAACTAAAGAACGTCTAAAAAAACTTCGAGTTGATCACTCTCAAACTCAAAACGAAATAGCAAAAGTACTTGAAGTTAGTCGGCAACAATATGCTCGTTTAGAAAGTCAACACACAGATCAAGAGTTATCTTTTAATCAAGCTATTCTACTTACACGACATTATACATGTAGTTTAAGTTACTTGGCTGGCTTTTTTGGGGCAGAAACTGATGTCCCTTACACAGCAACTGAAATATTGCATACTTTAAAAGATCTACAAGAAGGCTCAGAAAAATGGTTAGAAACCATGCTAACACTAAGTGAACTATACGCTCCAGCAGCAGCCAAAAAATTTAAAGAAGAACGCTTAAAATAAATCAACTAGGTCTTTCGGTTTCAACTGAGTGTACCGTTCAAGCATCTTCCAAGTCTTATGCCCACTCACTTTAGCTACTTCAGGTATAGTCCATTTTCTGATGTAGCCGTCTTTTATTTTCTCAATTTCAAATAATCTACTAATCCCTTCGTGCCTCAAATCATGAAAATGTAAATCCTCAATCCCTGCTGATTTCCTCACTTTCGCAAATCTATCGCTAATCGAATACGCATTCTTTAAAGGCCATAGCTGTTTCCCATACTTATAGCTTTTTTTCCGAGCGATATGAATCCGCTTTTCGTAGATTTCTAAAGCCCTTGGCGGCACTGGAATAATCTCATCAGTCCCACCTTTTTTCTTAGGGTTCTTTCGACTAGGTATAAAGCAGGTTGAATCCTTAAAATTAATGTAAGAAATCTGTTCCCCGTGAATCTCACTCACCCGTTTGCAAGTTAACAGAGCTATTTCAATCGCATCTGCAATCCAGGGATTCGGAGGGCAATGCTCGTAAAGCCGCTGTTCTTCATTCTCCTCTACGTTTAGCCTTCGATCACGCTCATTTGATGCCCCAACCAAGCCTTCCTTCTCTAAAACCTTTTTAGCTTCCGAAACAACGCTGTAATTCGTTTGTACGCCATGTTCAATACCATACAACTCAAGAGCTTGCTTTAAGTAGTCAATTCGTTTTTGAGCCGTGCTTGGTTCAATTTTTGTAAACTTTACCACCCCCCGCAGCCAAACTAACACGACTGCTTCGTCCAACTTTGCTACAGGAAAATCTTCGAAGTCAGCGGCTGTTTGCTCTAAGGAGCTTTTTTTAGGTTGATCTAAAGTTGTACTGCCAATAAATTGACGGATTACATAATCGACAGTTAAAACTTCATCTTTTTTGAGGATTACAGATGTGCCGTATTCTTGCTGGTAAGCCCACTGTTGAGCTGCTACTTTTGAATCGAAATGTTTTGACTTGTCTTTCGCAGTTCCTTGCGATCCAACTCGTACTCTCGCCTTCCATTTTCCGCCTTCACTTTGAGGCAATTTTCTAATTTGCGCCATTTTAAAATCTCCTGATTTCTCAAGGCCACTTTCAAGGCCACTACCCTCCGTCTATAGAGAGTGGCCTTCGAGTGGCCTTCTGCGAAATTTTAAAATATTTTTGTCAGTTAAATCAAGTACTTATGGTGCGGACGGAGAGACTTGAACTCCCTGCCAAAAACAGTGGAAGATTGTACCCGTTTGTACCTTTTAATGGAAGTTTGTCAAAGGCTTAGAGTGGAAGATAGTTCCTGATAGTGCTATCTAGTGGAAGATAGAGTGGCCTTAGAAGGCCACTTTTTCTTACTTCAAAACGGAGAGATTTATGCTGCATTTTGTATTTCTTTCTCCAAAAAAGCAGCTACTGCGGGTGTCGCAAATAGATATTTTTTACGCCCTTTCATTGATATAACTTGAACTGGTAATGACCCGTTTGCGATGTCTGAATAAACGACTTTCTTTGAAACTTTGAAAAGCTCTGCGTAGTCTTCGACGGACATCAATGGGCCGTACTTATCGGCTAATAACTGTTCCATGATCTCTCCCATTGATTTCATAATTTTTTATTAGTGTTTCTAATATTTACAGAACTAACTATACACCAATTGGTACATGTTTCTACCTTTTTCACTCTAAAAATGAAATTGCACATGTAGCGTACAAACTAATAAAATTAGGCACATAGGAGTATAACCAGAAGGAATAATATTAGTCAGACTAATAATCATGACGTAAATCTTTTGCCAAAAATTTGACAATAGAGTGACAAAAAAGTTTATTTGGTAGGTTTATGGTGCATGAAAGCAGTCGCGCCCATATAAGTTCCGACTATACCGCATAAAGAAAAATAGAATAACCCTAGCAGATCCGAGAGGGCATTCACCCTGCTGTCAGGTATCAAAGGCGTAAAAAGCACTATTGTTGCAACAGTCATTACTATAATAGAAAGCCAAGCCATTTTCTTCTGCGCCTCTGACTTAGCCTCTCTCAACTCCAAATCCACCATCTCTTTCGCTCGATCAATCTCTGCATCAGTCACCGTACCGTCCTTATCCAAATCAAACTGATTGTATTTGCTTTTTGCTTCCAAAGTTTTTGGTGTCATTTGGGCCTCGATGTTTTAATTTGATTGCGTTGAGTCAGCATCGCATCAGCAATCTCTCCGATGTCGATACCACTATTTTTTATGTGTTCAAGCGCAGCCCACAGTGCTTTCTGGGCGCTGCCTTCTTCTTCCAACTTCTCGTAAGCCTTTCTTCTGCTAATAGTTGGGTCAGTCGTAATAGTTCTATGTGACATCAATATCCACCTTGTTGTGGTTCGGATAATAAGCTGGCGCTGTCAGCAATAAAGTAAACGACCCTGCGACATCGGTAGTAAAAGTAAAACTACCTGTCTCCCTGGTTCGTACTTCGTCGTGCCAAATTACCTCTGTGTTCTCTGGCACGTTTGATACGGTAATCGTACTGTTCACAGTAGGGTTTTCACTCACAGTTATGTCAGGAAAAGGCTCTCTCTGCACGACTGTCGCATCCTTCACATAGAAATTCTGTGGATTAACTTGTTGTTCAGCTTCCAACAAAGTTTCGCCTTCGTGTGTATTTAATCGCGCCGTTTCTTCAGGACATTCCATGCTTTTTATGATCCATCCGTATTGGTCGTAAAATACCCAAAACTTATTCATTTCTTAGTCCCTAGCACAATAAGTTGACCAGCCCCCGTTGCTACAGGTTGGCCCGTATACAATTGTCTTGCATACGCCCTAATGATAATCCCCCCACCCGAAGTTGTACCTGCACCGGCTGGCGTTATTGTTGCCCCCGAAGTTAGCGTAAGCGATTGGTTCGTAACCGCTCCGTAGCCTACATGACCTTCTTCATGCCAAGTACCAGAATGAGGGTCATAAATGCGTAATATTTGTGATACGACAGTTCCATTACTGCCGTTGGTATGGATAAAGTTATTAATTAATAAAACCGTGACTTTACTTGGAGTCAAACCAGTAACCCCGTTAACGACTTGGTTGTAAGTCATTGTGACTCCACCGTTGTCTATCGCAGTCCAAGAAGTCACGGTGCTACTAGCATTGTAGGCAACACTAATTCCCCCAGTTCCAGATAAACCGTAGGGATGAACTACTGCTTGATCCTGAATTTTTAAAGTGCCGACTTCCGCATTACCAATCTTCGCGTTAGTAATCCCTAAATCTTTTACTTGTAGTGCGCCAGCATTATTAGAATCAAGTGTTGCACCATCAAGATCCAATCGACCTGTAGCTAATGTACCCGAATTAACTTTGCCAGCGTCAACACTGGAAATTTTAGCGTCATCAACTATAGCATTGCCGAGCTTGACGTTTGTAATAGAACCGTCCTGTACTTTTAGCCCATCAATGTATACACCCGGTTGTACAGTCACTCCATTAACTACTTGGGTAGATGTAACCGTAGTAAACACGGGAACACCTGTTCCACCCGCAGGATCGACAATTGAAAATTTATCAGCGGCTACAATAAATTCTGAAGTTGACCCACCCGCTGTTGGGCTACTGGAAGCCAAACCAAAACCTGCAACATGCCCATTAGCATTTATCTTCACCGAATACTGCGAAGATAAACCGTTTGTTCCGTGAATAGTTTGTGCTTGTTGTTCTAACGTATGAAAAGTGCCTGTGCCGTCATCAACCTGAATGCGTGTTGACATTTGCGCTGCGCCCATACCGTCTTGCCAAGCGACATAATTTGCATGGCCTGACGTATACCCATTTGCTGTGTTGTAAGCAGTAGCATCTGTCGAACTTTTTATAGCACCACTGTTATCGAAAAGCCTGTTGCCTGAATTGGGCAAATAAGAATAACCAACTTTAGTTTCAAGAACGTCAAGCGCACTTGAGGTTGCCACTACTCCAGTTGTCGGATCATTTACCGTAGTTTCTAATGCAGTAATTTTAGAAGAGTGTCCACCTGCTCCTGTGACTGTTGTGTTTAAAGTTGTGAAGTTACCCGCAGTAGTCGTAACCTGACTATTAATATCGGTAAGTGATCTGTAGTTCACAGTACTTGGGCTGTAGTTTCCAATCAGCGTATGCCAACCAGGAATTCTTCCTACGTCAGTAGCAAGTGACGCAGCCAAGTGTGAAGTGTCAATTGCACCTGCCAGTAGGCTCAGAATATAAGAAACATCTTGAGCGACAGTCGCTGAAGTACCACTCTCTGCATTCCACTCACTCATGTCCCCATGCGTATTTTCGTGTCGCGCCCAGTAATAATAAGTCGTTCCTGAAGTCACATCCTCATCAGTAAAAAACTGACCATCTGAAGTACCTATAAAAACAGCGGTGCTTCTGATGTCACTCGTATTTCTGTAGATATGTGTTCGGAAATGATTGCGGTGTTTCCACAAATCCCATTGGATTAACGCAGTCGAAAATGCTGCTGATGCTTGTAAGTTTTCTGGTTTACCAACTGCTTGCGATAAATTAAGGTTATCACTTGAAGGGACTCCAAAATCAATCGCATTAGGATCATAAGGGTTTGCTGCAAGCTCTTTCGCAAGGCCACTTTTTATTAATTCCCGCAGTGTAATCGCCCGATCTCTTGTATCACCGCGTCTACCTAACCGAATCTCAACAGCCTCGACCATCTTATCGAGGAACTTTTTAAGTTCGGGGTCAATTTTATTTGGCGCAGACGGTAATGCGGGAACAGTCGTTGCATTTAAAGTACGGGTATTCTTGCTCATGTCGCTTTAATCTCATCGATAGATTGAGCAATACAGGTTTCTGTCACTTCATACTTAGTTTCAACTTCGACTTCCCACTCTTGAGCTACCGTTGCAGGGAGTCTCATTATCGGTTCATAAAGATTAGTGTCGGTCGATCCGTTCCGCATGATATAGGGAGAAGAGGCGCTTGTGTTGGCGGTTCCGCCCATACCACTGTGGTTACCGCAATAATAATAAAGTGTCGGTGCGCCTGTCGGGACAACAATTTGTGTATAACTCCCTGACTGGCCCGGAGTACCAAAAACTGTAACGCCTTGCGTGTAAGAAGTACCGGAATTATGTGAGCCATTCGCGGTAGTCGAAAATAACAATGGGTGATTAGTGTTCGACGCATCACTTTGGTCAAAGGTATAAGTCGAACCCTGTTTTAACGAAACAGTAGGACTGACAACGCCATCTATAAAATATTTATTTCCAGTGCCGTATGAGTTTGTTCCCGTTGCGACTGTTACAACCTTCGTTACAGAAACGGCTGCACCACTGTAGATTTGATAATTAGCAATCTGATTCCCATCACCATATACTTTTACGGTAATTGCATCGGCTAAAGCAGTAGGCCAAATAGCGGCATTTACCGAAACCCACCCCATCGAGATTGGCAACTCACTTAGAAACTTTTTGCTTTTCCATTTGGCAGTTTTGTTTGTGCTGCCACCTTGATATTTCATCGCATTGCTACCGACAATTAAATACACATTGCCAGAACCAATATCAGTTGTACCGCCTCGAACCTCAGAACTTAAAGATATTTTACTAATTATGTTGTCTTCCGCTTTCGGGTTATATACCCACCCCCCATAATCACTACCGTCTTTCCAATAAGCTACATAAGTGCCTTCGTGTAAAAAGGCTTTAATCAGTTCAGGTTTAAAGTCTGAATTCCACTGTCCCGCTGTAACTAGACCATTAGTTACTACTTGTCCTGTAGTACCTGTTATAGCTACCAATCCATCTGGGCTTGCGTAAAGAACGTATTCACCCATATCAACAATCGAATGCTTATTCACACAACTTTGCATAACATCAACTTGCATTGCTGTCATTGCTGACGGATCAACACCAGACACAAAGAAAGGCACAGATTCTGTAAGTACAACAACGCCGTTAGCAGTTGCCGATAGCCCGACGATTGTTCCATCGATAGTTAGACGGTATTGAACGGGCCACGCATGAGGCAAATAAGGCTCAGAGAAACAAAGCCGATTACCGCTATGCCCTGCAAGTACACCATTACCTACGTTAATTAGGTTCTCTAATGGGCCATACGGATATTTACTTGTATCATCATCAGGTGGCCCTACCCATGTAGTAGAAGGTAATACTTCACCTAATCCTGTAGAAATTACAGTATCACTAAAAGATGTGCCTGAAGTAATCTCACCGCAAAACTGGAAACTCGTACTGGTTGATCCAGTGTTGCTTCTATATATACGCATCTTCGTTAAGTTATAAGAACCAGTTGGAAACGCTGCCAGTGTTAACGCTACTGTCTCACCGTCCGTTTTCTCAATAGGAGTCGAGGCTGCGCTTGGTGGGCCTTCCTCACCGTAAGCAGAAACATACGTGTAAACGTAGCTTACGCTGTCGGGTTCTTGAGTGGCAGTAGGTGTTCCTGATTTAGACGTTGTTGGCGCAGCACTGGGCGCAGGGATACCAAGCCGATAACTGGCACTTGGATAAAAAGCCGTTGCACCAATAGCCACAGACTGACTCGCCATTTTAGGGTAATTAGTGCCAGCCCCAGAAGTTCCACTACCTGTCCAATAAACACGTTGGTATTCATCGTCATCGGTTGCAAGAGGAGAGTGTACTGCCTTGACATAATCTTCATCCCACTCTAATTGTCGTGGGGTTGTGGCTGATGACCCAGTTGCTGTCCGGTGACGATAGATAAAAACACTTTGTCTGCTGCTAGTAGAAAAGGTAGAGTCAGCCGAGTCTACTTTCGATGGTGTAATTGTTCCTGACGTAAAGCCAATATTTTCAGCTTCCTGTCCGTATTCTTCATTTAACAGGCGTGGGGAAACCGCAGGTGCAATACCTTTAAAAGTCCTGTTTTTAAAATACGTCATTGGTATTTCCCCGTTCTTATCATGTCAGTTATCGTTATACTCCTTAACGGCCCAACATCTTTTGCCCATTTAGAATTCAAGAACTCAACACTTGCATCTTCATAATTATGATCAGCCATGTGACCAAGAGCTAATTTAAATCCTTTTAGAGAAGGCAAGCCGATGTTAAAACACAAATCGCAGATTGCTGCCTGTCTTACACTGTCTAAATCTTCATACCAGTTAAATGAGTTTTTTAATTCGTTCTGCACACGCTTTATGTCATTAGTAAGCATGAGGTCGATCTCGTCATCACTTAACGGAATACCCCCCTCTGACACGTTTCTTCCCACACCTATCGTTGGTTTGTCTGCGCTACAAAAATAAAGTGAACGCCGTTTCCCCTCATGAAGAGTCAACAGTTTTTTTAATTCTTCGATCATCTATTGTTTACCCACGCCTTTCACACGCTCGAATGTTCTTGCCCCCGCAAGGCCAAGCATCCCCATAAGAACTGGCATCATAATTGACATATCTGCTTGGGGAACAACAAAACCAAAAGGAGCAGCAAGCGGTGATATAAGAAAATTAACTGTAAAACCAAGTACACAAACCCACGCTGTTGCAGGTCGCCAACTTGATTGAAACCAATTACCTTTCGCTTCTTCTTTATTTATTTCCAATTGCGCTAACATCACTTCATGCGAGTGCTTATCCGCCATCGTGCTGATGTCGTGCGCTAGTTGTTGCTTGAGATCTTTATCTTCAATTACTTTGTCTAAGATTCCCGCAACAGGCCCAATTAATTTATCAACAAGTGAAATCATTATGCCGTCCAAATAATATAAATAAGTATCAAAGAAACAGTCACCAAAATAACTGCGTGTTTTTTCTTCCAAGGCAACGGTTCATTAAGACGGGAATTAGTCTTGATAATAAACTGTTGTACTTTTTCTAAAAAATTTACCATCTAACCCTCCTCCTCTTCCCAATCGATCATTGAGAAAGTTAAAACAGCTTTTTCAATTTCTAAAAAGCCTATTAAAGTTGCAGGGTGTAAGCCTTGTTCTAGCTTTTCCTCTAGCCAAGTCGCTAACTGCGACCCTGCGTTTTCTGCCATTTCTTCCATGAACTCGCTACTCAAATCCTTAACCTTTTTGTCTTTCTGTGTAGGACTCATTAATCATTTACCCCACCCCATCCATATTCCGATGGACAAGGCTGTTAAAACAGCAGTTGTAAAAATCTGAGCGATTGTTTTACCGACTGTGCTTTTAGCGGCTCTCCAAGCATCTAACAACCCACGTAGTTCTTTCACATCGTCATAAGCATCTTTATCAGACAGACCTACTTCTTTAAGAGCCTGAGTTGCGCCAGCTTGTGCTGCTTTGTTGATCAACTTCTCAAGCTCTGCATCCGTCATTGTCAGACCCTCGGATAAACTACTGTTCTTGCTACTTCACCTACTTCTTTGTCGTAGGTAATTGCTTGTGCAGCACGTATCGTTTTAGAAAAACCTCGTGCTCCATGTGCATCTCTAGCATTAAGTGTTGGGTGGCGTTCGACAGTTACACCTGCATCTTCTAAAACTTCTTTGGTGTGCAGATGCCCAGTATGTAAATAGCGATATTCGGACTCACCCATTTCTTTAGCAAACTCGCTATAAAATTTTCCTGGCATTTGTTTAATTCTTGATAGATGCCCATGATGAAATCCTAAAAAGGTATTACCCCATGAGAATTTGTAGTAAGGGAAAGGGCTATCTTCAATAGTGACTCTTTTATTTTTACCAAAGAGTTTTTTGAAAATTAATCGCAACCAAACAGAAGAAGCAAGATCGTGGTTTCCTTCAGCCATAATTACGTGTACCTTTGCGTGATTAGCTAGAAGTGCATTAACACACGACAGCATACATTCAAGGGCAACTTCAGTTAGTAGGGCAAATCTACCGTCACTGTCTAAAATATTTTTAGCTGTTGGTGTAACTGCAAGTAAACCGTCCCAATGTAACAAGTCACCTAACTGACAAAATATAGCTTGCTCACTATCTGGGCTATCTTGAATAAGATCAGACATCGCGTTGTTTAAAACTTTTTTAGCAATATTTATATCCCAATCTTCGCCGGTTTCAGCAGCCCAAGAATATGCTCCTATATGATAATCAGTTAATACATAACAAGTTGCTTTTCTACTATTTAGCTTTACTGGCTTTTTTATTAAAGGCCAAGGCTTTATCAAAGCTACTTGATCAGCAATAGCTGAAATCATATCTTCAGCTATTTTTTTCTTTGTAGTTTTAACCCAAACTACATTACCTTCATCGTCCTTGGTTAAAGTACTCTTACCAACAATTTGCTGTCCTTGATCTACAAACCTTGTAGCGTCAAATGTTGGTGATAACCCTGCTTCTGCTGCCCTTTCTTTTATTTTGTGAACATGCTTTCTTACTGTTCTTTCATCTATCTCTAAAATTTTGGCAGCGTGTTTACTAGAACAATTTTTTTCTATGTATGCACTTAAAATTTCTCTTTGGCGGGATGATTGAGTGAACTCAAACAATTGAGCCAAATAGTCTTCAGAGATAGCAGCCACAATAACATCGCCTTTCTACAACGCATTAAGTCGATCAATTTCAGTTTGGTACGCCTCTAAAAAAGTCTCACTTATTAAAGGACTTACTTCGTAGCGTCTTTTATCTGATACAAGCATCGACGTTACTGGGTTCTGCCAGTCAGGATTTAAAGTGAATTCGCTGCCATCATACTTATAACGCCCCGCCATAAAGTTTTCTGGTAAAGTCACATCTTCATAAATGTCAGAATTTTCACTATTCACCTCATGAAAATTTCCAGAAAAAGGTGCGCCTACTTGGGTATGTGTTGTCTCAGCCGTTAGCGTCACAGAGTCTTCAAAACTATGAGCTACATTGTTATCTGCTTTCATTACAATAATTTTTGACATGTTCTAAATACCTTTCAAAAGTACAGTCGTTGCGTTATAAGATTTTCCAATTTCAACTGCTTGAGATGCGGATGAGTTACTTACTGTCCCGTCCCCTTGCAAATAAACAGTTCCGTTCGGGGTAAGACCAGTAAAACCAGTTGCAACACCCCCCGGCAACGTAACTTTCCCTGATGCCGTATTCGCAATTGCATCTTTAGCTTGACCTATAAAACTTGCGTTATTTGTGCTGGTAAAAGAAAACCTCCAGTTTTTTACTGCTATTCTTCCAGTAGACTGTTTATGTGGCATCAGAGTCCAATGGTCGTTAGTTATATCTATTTGGTTCGGAACATCACCGTTACTATCCCCGTTAAAATAATTAGTATAGGTCACTGCAATTGATTGGTTGCTCATCTGATACTGTACTTCGTGCAACAACCATTGATTTGTGTTGTGTGTTTGAAACACATAAAACCACTTATTCGCTTCTTTTGAATAAGTCATGTGGACTCGATGCTGCCCTCTGTGTCGTCTTGTTAATCTGGAAACAGCACTAACATTGAGAAGCAGACTGGGATTCGTTGCAGTTCCATTCGAGTAATACCCACAAAAATAATGGTTGTAGTTGCCTGTCGCATTTTCAACACCTGCGACTATTAGCTCGTTGACACCTGCAACCCCATTATCGTCTGTGTCACCAAAAGCCATCGCAACTGCATCTGCAAACTGATAATAATTAGGAAGCATTTTGTAGAGACTTGAACTACCTGGGCTTCCTGTAGATGAGGAGATCGGGAAATGGATGGTGCAAACTGGATAGTACCCTGTCCCTGAATCATAGTGAGCTGCGGTCAGCCACAATGTATTGTTGTGATCGACAGCGAAACAGGGTGCAGCAGAAGTAAACGAATAATAACTAAACATGGCATACCGAGTTGCGCTTACAGTAACGCTACCAGGGCCAGTTACCGTTAAGGCTTTGCAAACGCTGTAATTACTGTTTCCGGGCGGCCCATACGAATAATAAATAAGGCTTCTTTGGTAGTAGGGATCATAAGCAATACCAATGCCAGAAACGCCGGGATCACTACCCCACAACCCTGAGTTAACCGTCAGTGTCCAACCAGAAACTGCTCCAGTTGTCGGTGCAGAGATCGTTGCGAAATAAATATACTGACTATTACTAGCTTGATACATGTAGACCCACATATTTTGAGATTCATCGTAGGTCATTGAATCGTGACTACTGGCTTGACTAATTTGATGGCTATTTGTCGAGAAAGTAATTGCTCCGGTTGTAGCATCTACTTTGCCGACATAAAAATACGCCCATGAATAGCTAACTTCAGCAACTAAAATTCTGTCGTTAACTTTATCGTATCGACAATGAACTCTATCTAGCCCCATATTGCCCGGAATGTCGTAATGAGTTGTAAGTGTGTCGGCTACACTTGAACTGCCTATCGCTTCAACTGTTCCGTCTGATCGTAAACCAACCATTGCGCCACTAGCGATAGCCCCCGTTGCAACAAACTCAGCTTCCGTACCTCCAGCAGCACCAGCGACTCCACTAATATCGCCCCAAGACAAGTCAGACCCATCGCTTTTTAAAACGGTGTTAGCCGCACCAGCAGCCAAAGCCGTTGTTTGTCCAGAGGCATTGCCATAAATTATCGAACCTCGACCCATAGCATCGAGCGTGTTCAATTCTGTAGAGTCAGCCGTTAACCCAGTGAGTTTGTTTAATTCTGCTGCGCTAGTTGTTACGCCATCGAGTGCGTTAATGGTTGCAGCACTATCAGCTATATCCCGTGCTTTACTCATGTCGCCTCCTAGCTAATGTCAATTTTTAAAAAAGCAGCTATAAAAGGATCGACAGGCTTGGGCAAAACAGCATCTGACGCATTTTCATCTGTAACACCGTCCGTCGCATCTCTAAGTTGCTGACGATAAATATGCAATGTTGCAATTGCGCCATCATTAAATTGCCCAATTAAGTCTGGTGAAAAAATGCAATCTGTCGCCTTTAACGCTACATCTCTTTCGCTTCGAAATTCATCAAGTGTACTAGCCATAGTTTTTCCTCTTAAAGCGCGACCCAATCAGAAGCTGTTGGTATATCAAGAACAGTTGCGGAAAATTGCCCTATATTGCTCGAACCTGTGGAGTATCTACCGACCAACAAAATATGAGTCAATGTTGAAGATGTACCAGCGTCACCGTATAGCCCGTAGATGCTATACATACCCCCAACACCTGTGCCAATAAATGGTGGAGAGCCAGTGATGTCAACCCGATACGTGTCATAGAATTCACCCGTAGTTGGATTAATTTTAAATTTTCGAAAAGAGTTATCGGGATACCCTAAATGCGGGTTGGAAGTGTTGTAAAAACACATCCATTCATTTTGCACTCCAGTAGGGATAATCCCATCAAAACTTGCGCCATAGTTTTTATCTCGAAAGGGCGTTTTCCAAGGATATGTCGGGGTAGTCATTGCTGTAGCCGAGGCATAATTTCCCCATCTTCGAGGTATGTACATGGAGTTTACCATTGCGTAATCCATAATGTATTGAGTTGAACCATCGACAACTTGAAAACCTGCCATGCTTTGATAAACACCTGTATCTGTGTTGGTCGATATGTTGTCTGTGACCGTACCACTTCTGTTCATGGTCGCTATCCAATACCCGTTAGAAGTTCCATATTTTGCCATATGAACTGGAATGTCATTACTTGAATCAGGGTACACGCCGATTTGATGGAACATATTGTACGGATCGCAGGTACTCGTATTGGTATTGCTAAATGCAGTAATACCGCCTACATTTACAGTCGCTGAACTAAATTGAAGGGTTCGGTAACTTGCGTAATTGGCATTATTTTGGTCATAACCTACAGCCATCATAAAGCCGTGCGAGTTTGAGTCGTTCGGAATGCCTTGATAGTTACCGTTGCCGTGGTGTAAACAATTTCCATAAGTGCCACTTGCGTATGTGCCTGTATCAGTGTTAGTGGCCCATAGATGGTAAGAAAAGGAATAAGTGTTAGGGTTATTGGGTCTTGCCCAATTTCCATTCATGAAAATGGCATCCGCACCGGGCATACTGTAGAACCACTGTGTTGAATTATAGTTATTTGTACTCCCGTGACCCCAATGGCTTTGCCAATTTGAAGAAAACGTAGCAGTTCTTGTAGATGGAGTGACAACCAAGCCAAGCGAAGCACCGCCCGTATACGGACTATTAGCTTCGCCTCCTAACGCAGAGTAGCAATTAAAAACATTACTCTGACTTTGATTAGTTGCGCCTGTCTGTCGTTGACGCATGACGCTTGTGTAATAGTTACTTGTAAATCTGGATGCGCCCGCAGTCGTGCCGCTACCGACAACAGGTGCAACCGCAATTGTCCCTTGAGTGGGCGACCATGCTGTACCGCCAGAAGCTATGTCAGCCCAACTTACCACACCAGAGCCTGACGTTTGCAAAACCTGGTCTTGGCTGCCATCGCTCGTGGGTAGGTCAACTGCGCCAATAAAACTGTTAAGATTAGCATCAGCAGCGACAGGTACACCACTTTTCTCTAATGATCCAGTGAAATTCGCTGTTGTGTCTGCGTAACTAGCATCCCCACCTGTATCAATCAGATAACTAAGAGATGACCAAGCCGTAGACCCATCTCCACATTTGACCTTCAGCGTATCCGTTTCTATCCCTAATTCTCCTTGGTGGAGTACAGGATCGGCACTTGTCCAATTGCTTGCAGTGTCCCGTCTAATTTGAATTCGATCAGCCACTTGCGCCACCTCCGTCTATATTTTGTGCGGTGGTGTAAGTGCTATTCGCAAACCCACCATCAGGATTTTTGATTGCTTGAAGAAGCGAAAAAGTTCCGTATGCCACGATGTCGATTAGATCACCTGCGGCTGCGCCACTAGCGAGTACAATTGCGCTATTTGTTGGTGTGGTAAAATCAGTCCCCGCGATCAGTTTGACCCCGTTCATGTATACGTCCACGAAACCCTGGTCAAAAGTTGCTGCAAAACTCGTCTGCCCCGCAGTCGCTGTATAGACATTGCGATCCGATGTCCCGTTCACCATTGACGCAGCTATGTCATCTAAGCCTTGTGCTGTAATACGCAGTTCAACTTTTTTGCCGCTGTCAAAAGCACTCGCGGTAGTACCCTCTTGAGCACGAACAACCGTTAGCGAATTGCCAGATCGAGCAGTTGCTTTTACAACCTCTATGCTGCCACCACCCGTATCGTGGATCGTGACGTAGCAGTAGTCTCCACTGGTGCTTAACGCAGGGAAGGTACTGCCATCTGTCAACGGTATCGTAGTCGTCGAGTTATTAATTGCACTCGATAACGTCGTGACCGCATTGTTCGTAAACTTTACGCCCATGATTAGCTCACCGTAACAGTCCAAGTTATTGTCATGCTGTCATCTGCGCCTTTGTTCACCACTGAGAAAGTAGTGCGACAGAACAAAGTTCCAGAAGAACTCGCGTTGAACAGACCCGCTTCAGTTATTGCGCCTGTGCCTGTACCTGCCCCGAAAGAGGCGACATAAGCAACGTCGGCATTAGTAACTGTTGTACTGGTCAAAGCAACTCGCGCTGATTCGTTACCTAAAGCGGTATCGCCAGCAGCAGGTGAGGTTGAACCTGTACCGATTGCCATGTGCGACATTGCCGACGCAGTAGCATCTTTAATTCGGGATGCGACAAAGTTCTTTCCCGTAGTCACCACAAGGTTGTTAACTTCTTGGACAACTTCATCATTGATCGCAATGCTGAGTTTTCCGACTAATTTCATATTATCTTTAAGCATGGTTTTTGCTCCTAACTATTGAGTGCTGATGTGTTCAGTGCTGCGGCATTCACAACAGCACTACTGGCTAGAATTAGATTGACGTTAATTGATTCAGTAATCGAGGCCGTGTCCGACAACGTGCTGGTCATGTCAAACGACAATGAATCGGTAATGTTCGCAGACTCAGTGACTGTCGTTTGATCTGCGATGACATCCGTGTACGCATCACTTAATGTAATGCTGTCACTAATGTTCTTGTTAAGTGTTTGAATGTAAGTTTCTGAGAGAGTTGGTGTATCGGTTGGGCTTTTTCCTAGCTCCAGATTTTCGGTAAAAGTTTCACTCAGAGTTAGAGACTCAGTAAATACTTTGGAAGTGGTTAGAGCAGGTGTGTCTGCTAACGATGCACTTTCTGTCAGAGTGGTATAATCGTTAATGTTGTCACTGTAGGTATCTGACAATCCAATCGAGTCAGTGAAAGCTCTGTTAAAAGTTAAGGACTTAACAAAAACATCAGAAAGCCCTGCTTCATCAGTTGGGTTCTTAACTTTCGTTGTTGTTTCACTTAGAGAATCTGAAAAAGTAATACTGTCGCTAAATACTTTATGAATACCTAGAGCCTGAGAGTCACTGAAACCAAATGAATCAGAGTAAGCTCGACCAAACCCCTGACCAATAACAACATTCTCAGTAAACGAAAGGCTGTCTGTTGAACTCTTGTTTGTTGTATTGGCTGATTCAAGAGATTCAACAAAAGTGAATGAATCTGAAAGAGCAAGACTTAAATCAAAATTCAAAGAATCTGTAAACGCGACAGAGTCACTAAACCATTGATCCTTAGAACTTGAGTCAATAAAAATCTGTGTACCCGTAGCATTAGTAAAGGTAATAGAAGCCCTTGGGTTTCTGACCGAAACCACTAATTTTGCTCCCATGTTTTGCCTTACTAATTTTGCTGTCATTAATCAAAATCCTTTCTAATCTGAAATTTGATCAAGTCTTGTAAAGTCTGAATCCCGCCTGTTGGGTAAGTAATCTCAACCTCGCCCTCAAAAGTACCTGACGTATCCAGAGTTCCGGTGGGGAAGTTTGTAGTGACTACCCCATTCAGTGCATTGCTAATAGCCATTGTTAAAACTGATTTCACAGTAGTGCTGCCAATCGCCCTCATTCGCAATCTGACAGTCGCTCCAGTTAGATCAATGGGCGCCCAAGTATTGCTATCATTTTCGTCCAAGGTTTGCCCCGGAGCCGCAGTATTAGCGTCCCGCAGAGTGATCGTAAGCATCGGCTCTGTATCGCCTGTAACTAGCTTAATTGTCTCTGAATATGCCATTTATCCACCTATATAAGTTGCTCAGTATATATTAGTTTTACTAATAATATTAGGGTAGCTAACATATTTTTCACATTTGTTCCCGTTTTTAAGGTATATTTACAGGTATCCTTGCCTTTCTTTTAGGATCTGGCCTATATCGAATCCTTCAGCCATTATCGTGTCGAGCGTTTCTGCCGTTGGGCCTAATAGTGACATTACTGCCGACCCCCCATAATCTGCTGACTGCCGAGCAGAACCAAGTATTCCGAACACTCCGTAGAACCCTGACCGATCTACGATGTCGTTAAGGTAAGTACCCCAACTCATATTGTCAGTACGGAAGTATTTGGTGCTGCCATCTACACCCGGAACCAGATAAGACAATCCCGCTTTCGTGTATTCCCGTAACTCTAAGCCAAGCATAGTAAGAGGAAGGGTTGCTACTGCCGATAACAACAATAAAGAAGTTGCACCAATATTGGGTGCTGCTCCTGACTGATACTCCCCCATACGAGTTTTCATCTCGTTCATAATGCCCATCATGATCGTTTTATGGAAAGCGTAGAAAAATGACTTCAATTGCCAGATCAAAGCAAACCTTGGATCACTTGCCCACATAGGTCGCTCTGCTGCGTTTGGCCTCATAATTGAACTTTCAACAAACCGTTGTAAGGCAAGTTTAACTTTCTGGCCTTCAGGAGAAGTAAAGTCTAAAGTTCCGTTTTCCTGACCTCTACGACCAATGACTTTATATACATCATCTTGAGTAACACCAAGATCAGCTAAATAACGAGCAGATCGTGGGTTAGTCCCGAGACTTTCTGCGTGATCGATAAGAAACTTTTTACCCATCCCTGTTGCAAACTCTCGACTGTAATTAGTAAACCAGTTCAACCCGATTACACTGAAGAAAGTATCCATACTCGATTTAATGGCAGGTTCCATGAACTCAGCTTCACTTTCTGTCATCCATGAATTTGCCATAGCTTGATCGGATACAGCACCAATATCCCTAGCTAATTGAGCATGATCGCCCTGCCACGTTTTTAAGAAATTCCTAGCCCACCCTTCAAAAGCACCAAATTCTTTTGAATTGATTAACGGGCCACCTAAATCGCTAAATGAAGCCAGAGCAGCAAAAGGTAATAGGGCCACAGCCTGAACAAGTTGTAATACTGAACTTATCTTTCGCCATGTTGCATCGAGTGGTTGGTCTGTATAACCTAAATAACTATTAATGACTTCTTGGGCGATTGCTCGATCTTTTGGATCTAGCTTGGCAAGTTCAGCTTCTAAGACACTGTTACCATTTTCATCTTTAGTATGGCGATCCCACTCGACTCGTTTTGCTACCGCTTTTAGGTACTTCTTTAAAGCCATTGGTGGTTCTTCTAAATAACCATTAGGCAATCCTTCTCTGCGCCCTGCACTTACTAAATCTTCGCGTTTTAAATCTTTGGTAAGTCGCAGTGCTTGTTCTATGTCTCTAGCAGGGTTGTTTTCATCAACCTCAATATCCAAGTCTGAATTAGCGGCGATTGCTTGTTGCCGTCTAACAATCCCTGCTACTGCTTTTCTAATCAGTGCTTTATCTTGATTGGGATTTGCTTTTTCAATTAACTCTATAAAAGGCTCTGGATTTTGAGCAATTTCCTCTAGGTTCAAAACAACAGGCCAATAATCTCTTCTAAAACCTATATTTGTATTTGGTGCTAAAGAAATGTAATCACTGTGAACACTTTCTAAAAACTCTCGTAAGGCTTTTGCTTTGCCTGTAAGCGAGGCAGTAGGATCACTGGATTGTGCTCGGGTTAAAGCCGCCTGATTTTCTTGTGTACTCCAGTCTTCTCCCAATATATTTGTAATCTGTGTTTCCCATTGAGCCATCTGCAAAGAAGAAGCCTTGAGCATACCTGTAACATTGGGGTTTGGATTACCAGACTCTTGAGCCATTCGATAAAACATATCTGCTATCTTGGGGCTGAAGTCACGAAGTACGCCATCGGCTGTACGAAATAAACGCAACGCCTCTGCTAGACCAGGAATTTGATTAGCCTTCTTGAAAGCTGCTTGAATCATTGAGCGAATACCACGAATCTTAGCTTTAGCTTGTCCAGTCACCGCGTTGTTAATCGCTCGAACTAACATCTTTTGTTGGAAAGTTGTCTGTTGTAAAGGCTGCTTTTCTTTTAGCGCATACTCCATGTAACTATCAAAATTCTGACTATAGTTGTCTTTTCCAAATCGCCTCTGGAAAGAACTTGATATTTCGTTCCATAGTTTCTGTAATTTAGTAGCCCACCGTTTGAAAAAGGCTTCTGTACCATTTCTCGGCGCATTCTCTCTGCTGTACTGCCGATTAGCCCAGATACTTATTTGGTCAGCAAACCACTCTTCAAACGTGTAATCTTCTGGAAGTCCCTTTTTTTGTTTTGCCTTCTCGTAATCATTAAGAAGTCGAGAACTCAATTCAGGATTTATAGAGGCTTGTTGTATAGCCTCATTAAAAAAAGCATGGCCTAACTCATGAGCTACAACTAATTGAGTTTCTAAAGAATTTAATGAGATGTCATCAACTAAAATAAGGTGTTGGTTTCCAAAAGTGGCAGCACGGCCTTTTGCTTCTGGTACAAAAAGTATTTCTTGCCTTGCTAATAACAACTTCTCTAAATTTGCCTCTGAAAGATCAGGAAATTTTTGAGCTAATTGTTCTGGTGTTAAATTGCGAAGCTCAGAAGCAGTTATAACTTCAGCGTTTAAAGAGAGCTTTATACGTTTCAGCGTAGACTTAACAAAACGGTTTAAGTCAAAATAACGATTTTCATTTGCTTGTTCTTTTAATCTAGCTCGTTCAAGCATTTGTGCAATTGCTTGATCTTTTTGCTGTGTAGCTGCACCCGTTATATAACCAGGTTGTTGGTTAGGGTTAAAACGTTCTGGCAACCCTCTGTTTAATTGAGTAGTTAACTGCCCTTCATTTCTTGCTAGTTGGTCAATTTCATTAGATATTTCATCGTCAACAGTGGTATCGGTTTGCTCTGGCATCGGTACTGTGTTTTTGACATCCGTAGCCGCCAATGCACGTTGTCTTGCATCAAACTCCATTTTGTCAGACTGCCGACCTAACAGAGTAACGTCCTCTCGACCCTGCTGAGTTTGCCTTGCCCTCTCTTCGGCATAAGCTGGATCTTGTAGATTATCTGGCTGTGTATCGGGGACAGAAGCCCCAAACGGACGCTCAACAACAGTAGTGTTACGCTTTGCTGCTGTTTCGAGTATCTCTTCGTAAAGTGCTTTATCATCTGGATCGCTTAGATCAATTCTGCCATACCCGATTGGTTTTCCATTTTGGTCTTTTTCTACATAACTAAACTTTCTTTCTTCATTACGTGTTCTATCAGCCCTTAAAATTGTTGCCAGCGTTATCTGTTCTCCACCTCTAAAACCTACTACTAAATCGGCTGCTCCCTGATTGACTAAGGTTTGTGTTGGATTGCGCGGGTTAGCACGTAATAAAGACTTCCCTTTATATTCAAGGGCATAACCCTGTTCTGCTAAAACAGCGAAAATTTCTCGAAATCCTAACGCAGCAGATTCTACTGGAGTACTGCCCTCGAACATCCCTGTTACCTGCTCATTCAGGCGCTTACCTGTAGCCACCATTGAGGCAATGTTAATTTTTACTTTTTTGCCATTAGGCTGTACTAAGTCTACTTCCCTGAACTTGCCTGTTTTCCACCGTTCCAATTCTTGTGCTATAAACTCGCCAATCGGTAGATTATCTTTCCCAAATAACGCAGTCTCGGTTGTTGTTTCTGCCCGAATCCCAAATCTGTCACCGACAGGAACAATGTTAAAATTAACGTCTGGGTTTTTAGCTTTGAGCGAGATAACTTTTTTCAGTAACGCATCACTGTATAAAGAGGTTTGAGGCCCAGTCCAATCAATCGGCTCTCCGTCATTTACCTCTTCTACAAATTGCTCTCGAAGTTTAGTTGTATCTTCATAGATACGTCCTTCCGTATTAGCCTGATAAGTCTGTTCTTCAAGCTCTCCAGTTTGTTTGTTCCTGACGGTAGGTGTAAGTTCAGGTAATGGTCTTGCAGTAACGATTTCACCTGCTTCTTCAACTAGCTCTTGTTCTTGATCAACTTCTGGCTGGTCAACCGCATCATTTACTTCATCAGGATCAACTTTGCCTCCGACCCTTGCTCTGCTTTGTTGAGGAGGAGGTTGTGATTCTTCACGCAAGAACTGGTCTATTTCATCCTCATCAAAAGGTTTGAATTCTTCAGTTGGCCTTTGTTCTGAATCGTATCGCTGCTTTCTTTCTGCTAATGCTTCAGTAAGGGGTTTTGGTTTTTGCAGGGTAAAGTCTGGGTCTGCCGAGGCTACTTTAGTTGCTGCTGCTAATGCGGCGGGAAGGTTAGCTTCAGTAGTTTGTTCTTCATGGATTATACGACCATTACCGTCTTTAACCTGAACTACCTGATCTGCATCAGGCGTTCTTGGGCCAGAGTAACCGAGTGCGGCTGCAAGACTCGCTTCGTCTGCGTTCGCCTCAACTATTTTTTTAACGACATTAGGGTCTTTAGAAAATATTGTACCTCGACCTTTTATATAAGCTGCTAGTAATTGCACTCCACCAATTCGTATAGACCCGTCTTCTGGTAAATTAAGTGGGTTGGCATTATCGCTAGTATCTTCTTCCCAGTGGGCAGCTTTCTTACCATCAGCAACTGCTCGTCTTTGTGCATTTAGATCAGATCGAGCTTCTGGTGAGTTGTTAGTTAAAGGATCGACATTGTATTGTTCTCGATCTATAGCATCATTGACTTGCTGTTCTTGCCCATCATCAAGGTAATTATCGACACGTTGTTTTACATTTCTTGCAGTCTCAGCTCCTGAACTCAAAGCACTGGGTACTGTCGTTAATACACCCCCTGCTCCACCACTAAAACTACCTGCTATAGCACCTGCAAACGCAGCATGGCCTAATCGGGCTAACGATTCCTGACGAGTGTATGTGTCATCCACTGCCAATCGTTGTCCGATTAACATACCTTCTTGAATAGTTTCAGTTGTGCCTTCAGTAATCGCTTGTTTACCTGCACCCCCACCTACGTTCTTTGCAAAAGTAGCTAATAATCCGTCTTTGCTAGACCCTGCTTTTTCAGCAGCGACTTTAGAAAAACTCCTGCCAATACGATTAAATAAAGCAGCTTCACCTGCTACTCCAACGGCTGCTGCGGGAATACCTAATAAAGCCGATTGGAAAGCTCTGCTTGCATCGAGATCGACCCCTGCTTCGTCAAACTCCCCAAAACTTTCTCCCGTCATAATCGGGTATTCTGACCCAAAAGCACCAGTGACCCCGCCGATCCGTCCCGCACGACCCGTACCTGCTAAGATGTCTTGTCGGGCTGCGCTATAAAGACTTCGCATTAAGTCAGCTTCATCAGCAGTCCAATAGTCTAACCCTCCGCCTCTTTTTGCCTGTTTCTCCAGTAGGTCTTTAACAAGTTTTTTAGCTGTTGCTTTTTGCACAGCATTAAAACCAAGTTTGACTCCAACACCACCTACTCCTCCTATTAATGAAGAAGCAATTGTACTGGCAGCAAAAGGTGTAACCTGACCAAGTGTTTGTCCAACCTGCATGAGAAACCCATCAAGCGTAGGGTTTTCCCAGAACTCTTCAAACGTTTCTGATCCCGCACTGATATTCCCTGCCTGTTCTTTAGCGATTCTTGCTCGGTCAACAGCGTCGGCTGCTCCTTCCTCATCACCAATAACTATATTACCCATCGCTTGCAGGTAATTAATGTCAGCTTCAATGCCTTTTAGTCCTACACCTAAACCTCGATTAACAGCGTCCGTAAAATTCCCTGGTGCAGTTGCAAAAGGCTGTTGCGGATCGGGCATAGCCAATCCTTGTGCAATCGCTTCTTCTTGACGGTACTGACCAAAATTAGCTAACGGGTCTGACTGTGGTGTTCCCCGTGAAACCATCCGAGGATTTAAAACAGCGTTGAAAGCGTTTTGCGCTATGTCTCCTGAAGGCGCACTTCCCTGTGCTGAAGCAAGTATCTGGTCAGGACTTAAATTTGCACCTGACTCAAAATCACCCATCGCAGAGAGAATGTCTGCACGGACGTTAGGATCGGATAGATCAATGGGTTGAGTTGGATCAATGCCTGTTTGTTGAGAAACAAAATTAACGTATGCGCTTGTATCGTTCTCAGTAGGTGGAGCAAAGCGACTAATGACTCCCTCTAAATTATTGATCCCATGAAGATCACCGTAATTTTTAAGGGTTATATCACCGGCTCGTATACCGTCTTCGACAGCCCCAAAATTAGCAAAGCCTCGATTCTGACCAGTTTGACCTCGCCAATCATTAGCAGAGTTGTACCTTATGTTAAAAGGATTATTCTCACCGACTGTCATTTAGGTGATTCCTATGGAATTCCAACAGGCAACTGATCTACGATTGATCGAACGACCTCTGGCCCTAACATATCTTTAAGGTAGTTCACATCAGTCTGACCCATAAAAATAGCTCTCCTTCCTTGGGAGTCTCTTTTTACACCAATGCGAGTCTTGTCTTGGTTTGTCACTAATCGACTTGCTACGCCTTGCATACCGAGCACTGGCGTATTGTCATTCAGCCATTGACTAAATGGACTTTCTGATGGGTACAGTGTGCCTTGCTTGACGATAGCTAACGAAAATAACTCAGGGAGTTTTTCTTTTGCTGCGGCTTGCATTGCAGGTGAAGCACCGCCTTTTCCAAGACTCCAATCCTGAAACCTTTTAAATTCACCTATCAATTCGGCATCACTAAGCCCGTCAAAATCTTCAGGGACAAGACCATTATTCGCAATCGTCGCGGCATAGTGGTCAGTCAATTTAATTAAAGACTCCCCAACCGTGTCTCTTACCTCTTTGTTTAGACTGTTAAAAAATTGGCTTGTTTGTAATCTGTAGTTCGCCACATTCAATCCGTACTGCGCCATGTCAGCCGAACTCTTGTCCATGTCACCTGTTTGCGAATAGTTCAGCATTTTTTGCGTAATATCTAACTTCTCATTAATCGGGCCTTGATGAGCAGAGCCAATTAACCACGCTGCTTTTCGTGCCTCTAGTGGGGGTAACTTGGAAAGGTCTTGTGGAGAACTAACACCTTGCTGTTGCATGTACTGAGATATTTCTGATATTTGCGCTTCACTCGGCTGTTGTTTCTGTTGTATCGCGGTGCGAATGTCATCGTCTGTAAGTTCGACTTTGCTTCCTAAACTAAACAAACTAATATCAGCGGCCCTTCCTTCTTGTCGAGCTTGGACAAGTTCAGATAATTGATCTCGCTTACTTTGAAGATCCTCAATTTCAGTATTGATAGCAGCTTCTTCATCAGAACCAGGTACAGTATTACTTATATCTTTTTGTAACACTTGTATTCTCTGGTCAGTCTGTTGTATCTCTAAATCTTCTGGCGCACCCATACCACCTTCGAACGGACGAAGAACTGTTTCTCCCTCTATACGTTTCTTTAATTCATATTGAAGTTTTGCGGCTGGATGGTCACTTCTACTTGCGGCCCATGCTGACTTAATTGCTTCAGGAGGAGCTTCACCATATTTATCAATTGACGCTTGTAAATCTATCCTTGCCTGATTGTATTCGTTTGCAACACCCGCTAATTCACCGTCGATAGAGGAAGGCTTGAGTTGATTCTCTAAAAGATCTACATCAATACCATAGTCTTCTATCGCAACTCTGCGTAATTCCTCACCTTCTAAATCACCTATTGCATCTGCTAGTGCGGCCCTTGCTTGCGGCGGTGAGTTTGCAAGTACTGCATCTTGAACAACAGCATCTAAACCCTCTTCTATTCTCGTTCCCTGTGCATAAAAAGTAGAAGAGTTATCTAATCCGCCCAAGCCTCCGTCTTTTTTTAACGCATTATCAAACTGGCGTTGCAAATCCTCAGTGCTCAGTTTGATAACAGTATCGTTTGGATCTGAAGATCGGCCTACGGTCATGGGCATAAAAGGTACGTCATCAGCAGAACCTTTAGGACGAACCATTGGAGTAAATGTCCCGTCTGGATTTTTTATATAAGTACCTAAATCAAAATCTGTATCAGCCGCATTATTTGCAAAACGCCCTGCGTCTAATCGAGTTTTCTCGTCATTGAAGTCAAGACCGCCTTCTACTATGACACGACCTGTTGCATCGCGGCCTAACATGTAGCCATCTTGTTGCAACCTGTCCATATTTTTTTGAGCGCGATCAGTCGAGATAGCAATGTCATGAAGTTCCTGATTGCGCTGATCTGCATCCTGATAGACTTTTAATCTTTCAGCACTAATTCGATTCGCCTCACGACGAGCACTTGCAAGCTGCGCGGCATTAAATCCAGCTAGTAAACTATCACCTGCTGCCATGATCGATCTCCTATAAAACCATACTTAGGATAGCTAGTGAGCCTAAATTACCAATCGTGCTGTAGGTATCCATTTTGCTCTGGGCTTTAGCGCGGTTATAAGCTGTCTTCCGCATATTTGCGTCTTGTGCCGCAGAACCCATTTGAGATTGAGAAGCCCGATTAACACCCTGACCAATATTAATCAGGTCAGACAACAACGTCTGGTTAGCCTCACGTTGAGCAAGTCGTGCATCAGCTACACCTTGAATCCCTGCCAGAGTACCGCCCAGTTGAATATTGCGACGTTGCGCTTCTCTTTGAGCAGCAGTAAGTCCTACGCCATAACGTTGAGCATTACGAGCAGCAATCCCTTCGGCAATCCGAGGAGACATCTCTGCGTCAACTTTCGCTTGGTCAATAAGGCTAGTATCCGTTTGAGAACGGTTAACCATGTCTTGCTCAAACTGGTCGTAGTTTTTCAAAAAGTCGAGGTATTCATTACGAGTAATATCGGAATACGTCTTTTCGGGATCATCCACTTTTGGAAGTTGATCCAGAGAAGTCACGGCTTTTGGCCCTACGCCTTCAGCAATATAAGCCATAATCAATACCCCCCAAACCCAAACGCTTGTTTAGCCCGTTGTCTTGGACTCGTTATCCGTTGGCCTTGTGCATTAACCGGAGTAAAAAAGCTGCCTTGAACTGTGCCGTCTGTTGACGAGGTTCCTAAATTTGCTAGTCCCTGACCGAGAAACGTACCTGCAAGCTGTTCACCTGCTTGATATTTAGCTCTTGCAACAGCCTGTCGGTTGGCCGCTTTCTCAAGTACATCGCTGCGTCCCATTCGTGCTGCTTGGGCTAAACCCGATTGGGCATCTGCTGCTTGGCCTCTAGCCGTACCAAGTACATTGGTTTGCATCTGATTTTGTATTTGTTTACCTCTGGCGGTAGCCTGACCAAGCTGAGACTGCATCCCTTGAGTCAAAGCCCCTGCCGCCCCGACATCAGTAGCCCCACGTAAAGTAGGTTGGGAAGTCAGAGCTTGCATCGTTTCTGCATTAGCCCTATTTCGTAAAGTTCTCGTAGCTGCATCAGACTGAGATTCGTCACGCATCTTTTGCAGCAACGGATCGTAACGAGTCTTAAACGCTCTATAATTAGCTAACGCAACAGAGGCATTAGTTTTCTCTGCTTCTGAAGGCTTATAGTCACTTCTGCTAGGTTTTCCACTCATCAGCTACCTGCCTTGTATAAACAACTGTTTCTAATCTAAAGCCCTGTGAAAACAAGTACGGGGCAAGACGCTTAACTTTTGATCTGACTTGCAATTTCTTATAGCCGTTTTCTTTAGCTACTTTCATAAAGAAGTCAGTATGAATACCACCTACTTTTCTACCTCTATGTTTTGTCCACGCTAACCAAAGTAGTAAAACTTTATCTCCTGTGAACTCGTCGATTTCTGTAGTAGTAATCGCAAAGTTCCCATCTGAAATCCATAAAACCGCTTGGTCGTTTACACACAAACTGTAAACGTCTTCGGGGCGAAACTTTAAGTAACGATCCCCTGCTATAATTTGTTTAACGCCTTGCTGAACCCAATCCCATTCTTTCCGAATGTCTCCGATTACTGGCTCAGTAGGCTTGATCCCAGTTTTTTCTTTGTTTTCTAATTGGACTATGGATGCCGCCATAATTAACTTTCCTAGCTATTGGGCCATCTGCATTCCTGGCTCTTTGTTTTGCGGTTTCAATACCTTCGTTATACAAATTGAGATACACCATCGCACCTTGCATGTCTGTCCACGGTTGTGAAGGGATTCTTAGAAGGCGATACAAACTTCCGTTTACAATAGTGTCTCGATAATCATTCATTACCTCTGCGCTTGCTGCTCGACTGCTATGGGTTGGTTTTAAAATAGCTCGGAGCAGTACGCCTGATACTTTGGAAACACTAGGTACAGGGGCAAGCCAAAAAGTAGTCTGAGTTTGTTTGATAAAATAAAGCGGTGTTCCAGATTGATCTTCATCTCTCCACTTAGGTTCACGCTGTTCAAGCAAGCTACTAGAGATTGGCTCTAAACTTTTTCCGTCATAACTTAACCAAGCAATCTGATGGACTACAGTTTGCGATGGTGGCTCAAAGTCATACTCAAATATGTTAGCCACAGTAGTGATCGGATCGAGTTGCTGTTGAAAGATCGAGGTCGTTTCGCATAGATCAATCACTGTGGATCTCACTGCGTTTTCTATCATCGTGTCCGAACAACCCGCCACCATAGGTATAAGATCAGGTAACAATGTGTCGTAATTTACGTTAGCCATATTAATTACCTACCATTGGATTGAGCGTTGGATCTCGCGTGTCAGAGTTTGGTGAAGTTATTATGTCGATTTGGCCTTTACCTGTGACCGAGGTTAAGAACAATTGATAGTGTCCAGAGGCCCGTTGCTGGTTTGCGGCAAACTCCGCTTCCTTCATGTACGCCATATAAATTACATAATTCATAATAGCTGTTGCGTAAATATCAGGTAGGCTTATGTCATCGCTTGCAGTAACGGTTGCAGGGTTTGCACTATAGACAATTTCAATATAGGCATTCCCTGACACCCCCGGATAAACGTAGAAAGTACGAGGATCACTTTCCTCATACATATAGTGTTTGACTAATGTGCCGTGTGCAGCAGCCCCAGTAGCAGCGGGGTCATGCCATGAAGGAGTTTGAGCATCTAAAACTTCTTTATCTACAATTCTAATAGCTCTACCGCCATTACCTGCACTTGCCGCAGACATATTGCGGATGACACTTAGTAGACGATTACCTCCAGCGGGTATAGTCTGTTTCGTACCATCTACTAAAGTTACTGTAGCGTTAGTTGCACTAGCATCGGGTTTTAGTAAAGCAATTTCACGTTGAGCATCGTTAACCCAACCAACAAGTTCAGAACTCGTCCATCGAATCCCACCTGTGTCTTGCAACACAATCTGCACTTTGTCCAACACACTTTGTACAGTAACTGTCATAGGATCACCTATTGATCATTTAAAGCGGCTTCGTATGCTTCGACTCTTGCATCCGTGCCAACGGTTCTACCCAAAGCTCTATTAATAACCGCAGCTTTTGGAGAGCCATCTTTTTTAAAATTTCGAGGGTCGCCGTCAGCAATAATGTTTTTCATAACTTGTAGTAAGTCATCATCTACTTTCTTTTCTACCCACGCTTCGTTAATGTCTGGTGTGGTAGGGTCATCAGGAATATAGTGTCCTTTATCATTCCTCGCCCTAACCATTTCTGGCGATTCAGTCTTTTGATTAGTTCCAACAACTTCTTTAGCACCTTGTTGTAGTGCGAGTATTCCAATCTCATCTCCAACTTCCCTCTCTTTACCCGCCTCTAAACGTATAGATGTACCCCAAAGAGTGCTTATAGTTAGTGGCTTTTCTGAAATTATTTTCATAAGTTAGCTTCCCAATAATAAATAAAGAATTAATCCCGTTATTGCTGCGCCAGCGACTAATACCCCCGCTATTAAACTTAGATCACGTATTAAAGCCTCATCTTCACTTGCTTTAGCTTTTGACTTACTGGCTTCAAGATCGCGCCGCCTTTGAATTCTCGCCTGTTCCGTCTTTATGCGGCTCCAGACCGCTGATTTACCTGCGTTTATGTACATCCATTTAATTTTTTCTTCCATCTTGATAATGCGTTGTTGTTCCTCTACATAATCAATTGCTTCTTCTAAAGCAGAGCCAACTAGCATGTCTTTCTTTGTATTTCTTTTTTCCGCTGCTTTAACTTCTGTTTCTACACGATGCTTGGCAGCAAAGAACTGCTTAACAGTTCCAGACATGTCTTCAATCTCTTTACCCGCAGCCACTCCTTTCTTCAGGAGTTCAAATGCTTTAAAAGCACCTTGGGCAGCTAATGTGATTTCCAACATGTCTTGAAACCCTCAACTGCATCTATCGATTACTGAAATACATAGTTATTTCAAAACCGAGCCTTACATTTTCGAATGTAGGTTTAGTCCACATGGGAACCTCCAAAAGCAAGTATCAGTTGTAAAAAAACCCCTCTTTCCTCCCAAGGAGTGAGAAAGAGGAAAAGAGGGGTCAACCGCCTAATTAGACAGCAGTGTCTAAGCAAATTACGCCGAAGTCTTCATCAGAACCGTTATAGTCACTGTTGTAGACAGGCTTGCGTAGACCGAAGATCTTTCCTATGGAAATACCAGCCTGGTTTCCATAATCGAAAGTGTCTTCAACTACTTCTGGGTTGCCTATGTCTGCCATTGCTAGAGCTTGCGCTCCGCAGAACAATGCTCTCGCACCGTCTTGGTCAGCATTTGCGCCCCACTTGTAACCCGCAGAACCTGCGTTGGCACTTGTTCCAGCAGTTGCACCAGCAGTATTGAAAACGTGACGGAACTCATGAACCATCACACCATCAACCATTAGTGAACTTGAACCTGAGAACAACTGGTTGCTAGGCCCACGAACACCTGCGTTTCTCACGTTAGCTAGGAAATCACTATCTAGCTTGAGATCAGCCATTTGCTGTGGAGTTACAAACATGTGGAAAACTTCTTCGTTTCCAGCACTACGGATTCCTCGGATGTAGTTATCCTTGGCGTAGGCTTTCAACTCAACAATCGCTCTGTAGTTAATCGTGTCCGCAGCGTCAGTAGAAGCAGTGTCACCTGCGACAATACTTGTTGTACCTGCGTCATAACGACGGTGACGATTAGTAGAAGGAGCTGAAACGTCAGAAGCAAACTCCAAATCAACAAGCTCATGACCTGTTGTAGCTGAAGTAGTCCTTAACGCACCGTTGGTCTTGTTTGTGTATGCAACACCAGACAGTGTTAAAAACGCAAGTTGATCCATACGATCCGCCATTGCATAAGCAAGAGCGTCCCGAGAATTCTCACGGAAATTTACAACAGATTTTTGATCGGCTAAACGACCAGCAATCCTGTTAGCAAATCTAAGCTGATCAAGCTCGATGGTGATATCGTAGGCACGTAATGCTTCTTCGTTACCTTCTAGGGTGTTATCCCCAGTGATACCATCACCTGTCATGTCAGCAAGTAAGGTAATGACTGCTTTGGTTCCCTTATCTGACTTGGTTAAGTCAGTAATTCTTTGAACCATAGCGTTAGAACCAGTACCTGCAAATTGATTGATGAAGCTCATGTTTCTAGCTACACGCCAAAAATCACGACTCCATGCAGTCAACTGATTACTGGTCAGTGACGCAAAATTAGTTAAAGCCATAATTGGCCTCCTTAATAATGAATTAAAATCAAGTAGCCGAAATTATGGGTACGGCTAACCCGTCAACTTCGTATCGTGAAGACGACGAATCAGCGTTTTTTAGCGAGGTTCGACCTCGGCAGGTTTAACGTCTAGTACAGACGAGGACGAGATTAACGTGTTCGACACGACTTGATTACGCGCAAGTACGCGAAAATAAAATATTAGTCTTACTAATAAAGAAAAACAAGAGCCGTTTAGTAATTTCTCTTCTTTTTCTTCTTTTTTCCTTTAGGTGGGGCATTTAATACGCATTTTTTACCTTTGTGCATGGTCTGTTTCCTCCAAAAATTGAATTAATAGATCTATAAAGTGTCTAGCCTTGTGTAAATCTTCTATCCCGTTCTTATCTTTCCAACGAGTTACGTATTTGATGACGGCTCCTTCTACAAAACCAAGGTTATTTGCCAAAATATACTCAACGGGCTGTATTGTTAGCTTCTTGTAGTGATCTCCACCAACTTGCTCTGCAAATGGCTTGTTAGTCATCGGCAATTTTCCTTCCATACATAATTCCATTCCTCCATTCGTATTCAACATTAGGCATAGTTGGGCCTAAACAGGGGCATTCTGCATAATCAATATGACAATTCGGGCAATTCCCGTCCTCATCACACTCCACAGCGAATACAACTTTCGCAAAAGTGTTATTGGGACGAGAAAAGTGTCTGAATTTCTGTTTCATTACAAAATACCTAATCACCACTTAACCTTGTCTGCCCAATACGCAGCCGAACATTTACCTTTTGCAATATTCTTTGCATGTCTTGCTTTAAAAGACTTACGCCTCGCTTTTTCTGATGCGCTAGAGGGATTTTTACCCGCCCCTTTTACACCTTGTTGCCCAAAGCGAATGGTTTTGACTTTGCCATCACATTTAGCAACTACAACGTGACTTTTTGTTGGATGGTTAGGTGTTCTTTTAGGCTTGTTGTAGCCCGAAACACCTGCTCTTGCCAAACGGGGATCTTTTTTACTTGCCATTACAAAACATCTCCTCGCAATCGAGCGATTGTGGCGGGAGGCAAGGCATTAAACTCGTCTTCAGTCATATTATCGATGTCGAGAGGTTTTTCGCCGTGCGCCGCACTGCTTTCCCCAGGTAATTCTGGGGGCTGTGCCTCCGCCGCTTTAAGTTTTTCGTTAACTTGCTTACGTTTTCGCGCAACTTCGTCAACGGGGGGTTTAGTTGGAGCTTTTTTAGCTGCTAGTGTTGGAGTTTCAGCTTGCTGAGAAGCTGGCCCACGTAAATCATAGGCTTTAATTACCATGTCAGCCGCTTTACGGAGTGCTTCAGGGCCAGAATGGTTGTGTTGAATGAACCCATCACGCAAAGCAATGACTTCTTGGGCCATACTTTCATTAAAATCTTCATGGTTTTGGTCAAAAATCGTGAATTCAGCTTCAATTTCGGCTGCAAGTTTCTGAGTTTCCGCCTGTTCTTGATTCGCACTCACTGTTTGCGTGACATCTTCTTGCATTTCTTGTCTGAGTGCTTCTCTTTCAGCCGCACGAATCTCTTTCCTCAAGGCAACTGCTTCCTGAGATTTCCCATCCAAGACCAACGCCTGATAATCGACTTCCGCCTTATCAAAATCATAAGAAGGAGTAGGCGTAGCCTCGCTTTCGGTCTGTTTATTTTGAATTTCTTCGAGTTTACGTTGCAATTCTTTTTGTTTATTAAGTGCCTGATCGAGTCGAGACTTTGGAACCATCTGTTTTTTAGGTTTTTCAACCGGAGGTTCTTCAACTACTTCTTCTGTTTCTGTCTGTTCCGCAACTTGTTCGGTTTCTTCAGCAGGTTCTTCAACTGTTTCCTCTACTTCGGCGGTAGGTTCTTCAGTAGTTTCTTCAGCCACTGCCTCTTCGGTATTGTCGGTGTCGCTTTGGGCTTCAACTTCCGGTTCTGCTTCGGTTTCTGGCTCGGTTGTTTCATTAGCTTCCTCAACCACTTCGAAATTTAAGTCTATGTTTTCGGGCTGCTCCATTGCTTCTGCACCGGGCATTACTTCGAGTTCTACCGCTTTCTCTTCTGTTTGTTGCTCTGACATGGTTACTCCTTATTGGTTACTTAATAAAAACTGGTGCGTGAGTTTCAATCCAAACTTTTGCACCACAAGACAGTGGCTTATCAGGTGAATACATAACTTTCGATGGCCCAAGAATATCTACGTCATAACCTTTATGGTTAGCACCCGATGTTTTAACTGTAAGAGGAGGAAGTTTTTCCTCGTTCTTAGCGTTACTACGGATATGGTGCTGATTAACGTGTATCCGTTTAATGTTTGAGTTCGTTAACTTTTTCATTGGGCCTTTCAATTAACAGTATTCCGACCTGCTTGAGCCATAGCAGTAGTAGCTATCTTCGCCGCAGCTTGTGATTCCGACTGTCTTTCTCTCAGTTGATTAGTTTTGTCAGAGAGATCGCGTCGCAAATCAAATTCTTCGCGCTTCAATTGCAACTTCGCTTGAAGCTCGTTCAACTTAGTATTTGGTTGAACATCAGCCATGTCCTGAACCTTGGCAATATTGACCGCAGCTTCAGATTGCAGCTTCCTAACTTCCGCTTCCATCTTCGCAATCTCCAACTGAATCTGATCCATCTCCCATTGATGATGCTGCGCTTGCATTTCAGCTTGTTCAGGAGTTGGTGGCTCTTGCCCTGTAGCAATACGAATTCGTTTCGCCAGTTCGCCTTTTCTTGCAAGATGGCTGTATTCGACAATGGCATCATCAGGTATTGCTACCCCTGCCTGTCGCAGATTAATTGCTTCAGCGAATTGAACTTCGTCAAAAGAATCCCGCGCTGGCGCAGTTGAAATAATTACGTCGTATTCTCCGATAGTCAGATCATTAACAACCGTACCTTCAGGAGTCATTTCATTAATGACTAAAGGCTCTCTTGGTTTTAAGGGATCTTCTTCGTTTGTAATCTGAATAACCCGTTGCTCAGTGTAAAAAGACTGAATCAGGGTGAGTATTTTTTCAGCTAAAAACTGTCTGGTCTTTTTCAGGTTATCTAATGGAACCTGAATCATAATCACACCACGATTTTGTTTCGCCTGAATCGCAATACCAGAAACTTCAGCACCATCAGTTCCTAACATTGAATCATTAACACCAGAGATAACTTTGATATTGCCAGCCGCTTTAGCTGCAATTCGATCTAAACCAGTAGGAATTTGATTCGGTGTAATCTTTGTAGGTGGAGTCGTACCACGCTGATACTCTAAAACTAATCCTGTTTCTGCACCGTGTTCTTCAAGATCATCAGCAGTCATGCCTACCAAAGAACCTGACTCGACCATCCAACCAGAGTTAGCTGTTGTATTTACAATGTGTAGTTCTTGAGATGCAATTTTGTTTAGCTGTTCTTGTGGTGATAATAAGTTACGCACCATGCCAAACGGCTTACCTCTTCGGAAATACGCAAAATAAGGCACGATTGTAAATTCGTCATAAGGACTCCAATCATCATGCAGCACTACCTTATCGCAGGTTACAGTCCAACGAACTTTCCTTACTACTTTATTAATAATGTTTAAGCCATACTGCTTTGCAAATTTTTTCGATTTGGTATTTGACCAGGCTTCGGGAACACGACGTTGATCGCCTGTGTTTGGATCGACATAAAAATCAACCCGAGCAATCTTTTTATGTTGCCTCTCGACAATTCTTAATGCTTTTATATTCCTGTATTCATCCTCGCCAGAAACACCATGTCCCGTATAATCATCAGCAGATTGTGTATCACCATAACGAGTCTCTTCGTATTCAACGGAATCTCGACCAAAACTATTTCCATTCTCTGCAATAAAACGTAAATCTTCGGCTTTGCTTTTACCGTAGAGTTCTTCGATCTCATCGAGTGTCATCCATTTGGATTCAAAAATTTCATTCCATG